>Ga0137399_10000001_pt1 | contig 109475 bp, 84 predicted proteins | sample czorhiz316metaG_FD_104810 | JGI IMG/M metagenome (GOLD analysis project Ga0137399, IMG submission 104810) | Vadose zone soil microbial communities from Angelo Coast Range Reserve, California, USA - czorhiz3.16 metaG | ecosystem: Environmental > Terrestrial > Soil > Vadose zone | place: USA...
CTCCGCTAGGCGAGGTTGAGAAGAGTTTAGCCAAGATATGGAAGGGGTTGCTTAAGGTAGACCGGGTGGGTCGGCACGATAACTTCTTTGAGTTGGGGGGGCATTCACTATTGGCAGTGCAAGGAGTTAACGCGCTTAAACAAGCTGGAATCGAAATATCTACTGCCGACCTATTTAGACAGCCTACCATAAAATCACTCGCCCAGGCAATTGCGTTGGGTGTGCCTCAATTGGACAATGTAGCTATACCCGTTCGAAAGATAGGAACTGGCCGTCCGCTATTTTTAGTTCATGATGGAGGGGGACTCATGGCGTACATAGATCTACTTGCACCATTTATTGATCAAAGCATTCCACTGTACGGCTTGCAACCGACACCGCTTGGCCATTCCTACATAACGAATATGGAGGGACTGGCGGAACGAATGGTACGGGCTATCCGTAATGTGCAGCCTCTTGGGCCTTATCGCATCGCTGGGTGGTGCTTTGGCGGAATGCTGGCCTATGAAATTGCAACGCAACTTCTTGGTAGAGATCAAAGCGTGGAGTTTCTCGGCTTATTCGATACGTACCACCCGGAATGGTATCTTGCGCAGCGAATAAAAACTTCGAGCGACATGAAGCAGAATGTTGAAGCAAACTTTCTGCTCGGCTCGGTGCGACATGAGCTCACGACAGAGCGTAGAGACTTACGACCGACGACAGAACTAGAAACAATCGCAAAGAAACTCGGTTTGGATGCTCTCATTGAACGGTGTCGCGAATTATCACTAATACCTCGCTCTTTAGTCGGGCTTGGAAATTTAGATATTAAACAAGTACTGGTGAGGCGACGCAGCATGGCGATAGCGCTAGGGACGTACCGCCCCAAAGATGTACCCATTGTAGTAAATCTTTTCAGCACGCTATGCGGTAATGCAGCAGCACCAATGCGGGGTTGGGATGTCGGTTTACCCCTTGCGCAGATTCGTGTTCACCCTGTTTCAGGAAATGATGACACTATAATGAAGTTCCCTCACATAGAGTCGCTTGGAAGCAGAGTAACCCAGATTCTTCAAAATCAATAGATTGAGACTGTGGTCTTTCGGAAGTTAACCGAGAAAATCGAGACAATTGGACAACTATTCGACAGAAAAATGGGACACGGAAAAAGAACTCGCGTTTTATGAGCAGTTTCCGTATCCACTGAACCATAGTCATGGCCGGACTTTTCGCGACTATTTATGCAGGTTACTCGGGGAAATCTTCAAGGGCCGCGACGAACCAGTAAAAGTGTTAGACGCCGGATGTGGAACTGGCGCTGTCACCAGATTGCTGGCCGAGCTACTTCCGCGAGCTCGAATCGTCGGTGTGGATCAGTCCTATCGCTCCATTGAACTTGCAGAGAACGCGCATTTACAAAACGTCGAGTTCTATCACAAGGATCTATGCAATGGCCTCGCGTGGGACAAACAATTCGACTTTGTATTTTGTCATGGCGTTCTCCATCACATCGACCGCATGAAAGCGGCTTTGGAAACGTTGATCCGTTCCCTGACGAGTGACGGGGTGCTCTACATATGGCTTTACAGCCGGCATGGCCGCACAGAAATAGATCTTGTTCGACAAATCGAAACAAAACTCCTTACAGCAAACCAGAAAGACGTAAGGACCCGAATAGAACTGTTGCGCACAATAAGGAGTTACTTCCCAACGCTATCTTATATTGAAAATAAGATTGTGGTCGAGCAATCTGGTGGGGATGAGGTCGACCTAAATGAAGAAACTCGCTTCATAATTGATCGATACTTGCCCCCGATCGCCCGTCATTTTAATGTGACAGAGGCTACTGAACTGTTTACGAGTTGTGGATTAAGAGTGGAGTCTATTCCACAGTTCGATTGGATGGAGATTGATAAAGATCTCAGCAGGCTCAAACAAGTGAGGCGGGAGGACGTGCTCAAATATTACGCGATTTGCGAAATGTTAAATAGACCCAGCGGAATAGGTTATGTTCTAAGGATTTAGCAACTGCGAACCTATTAGTTCAGCGCCAGAAAGTGGAATGAGAGGAATACACGCAAAACTAGCCTAATGGTCAAATATTTGCAGAGTTGTTCTACATCACCTAGCAGTTGAAATTTGGCGTTCGTAGTCAATGCGACTCGCCGAATGACGAATCAGAACTCAGGTACAAACGGATACCTTTCCCGACGATGATGTCCAGCCCACTACGCGCGCTATCCTGTCGAAATTACCGGCTCTATTTCTGCGGACAAGCCATCTCGCTGATCGGCACTTGGATGACACAGACCGCGATGCTTTGGTACATGTATCAGCTCACCGGTTCCGCATTTTCCGTCGGGCTGTTCGGCTTCATGTGCCAGGCTCCAAATTTCGCGCTCGGTCCCATCGCGGGCATGTTAGTGGACCGAATGAGTCGCAAACACCTGCTCTTGGTCACGCAGGTGGCGGCAATGCTCCAATCGTTCGCACTCGCGGCGCTGGCCTTTACCAAAAGCCTCGGTGAGTATGGTTTGCTCGCGTTCGGGGCGTTCCAAGGCATCGTTAACGCTTTCGACTGGCCCACACGGGGCGCCCTATTAATCGACCTCGTCGAAGACCGAGACACGTTGGGCAATGCGATGGGGCTAAATTCCTCAATGTTTAATCTCGCGCGATTTATCGGTTCGGCGTTAAGCGGATTTATAATTACCACGTTCGGCCCCGCGATATGTTATCTCATCGACGGAGTCAGCTATGGTGCAATGATAGTATCACTACTCTTGATTCAACTCCGCCCCTCTGCACCACCCACCGAGAAGATACACCCTCTCTCAGACATGCTCGACGGAGTGCTCTACGTGTGGAATCATCCGGCCATTCTTGCGGTGTTGCGGCTTGTGACCCTCATCAGTTTTTTTGGCTCTTCTTATTACGTCCTCATACCGCAATTCGCCAGCGACGTCTTTCACGGCGATGCGCGAGCGTTGGGCTTCCTCATGTCCAGCGCGGGTTGCGGCGCGCTGGCTGCGGGGATTTACCTGTCAATGCGTTCAACCACAAACGGACTCGGGCGCGTGATCGTGGCTGGCGGATCCCTATTAAGCGTGATGCTAATCACACTCCCGTGGGTTAGGATTTTGCCTATTGCTTTGGCCTGCGTGTTCTGCATTGGTTTAGGCAGCGTGCTCATTTTCGTTTCGAGCAGCACGACGATCCAGTTGTTGGTTTCGAACAAGAAACGCGGTCGCGTCACAGCCCTCTTCACGATGGCTTTCACGGGCACTCTACCGATCGCGAGCCTCATGATGGGCTGGGTATCGCAGCGCATCGGCGCCTCAAATGCACTCGGGTTGACTGGATCGATCTGTCTGTTCACAATCTTGCGCTATCAGCTGGACCGTCCGAGCGTTCGGGCTGCGATCGGGGAAGCTACGCCGAGCTAATCTATAGAGCTTTGTGACCGTCCGCCTTGAACGATGCTCTCAAACCATTTGACGCGCGGGCTCCGACATATATAGGCGAAGTTCTTCAAATTAGTTGCTCCATGTCGATCGGTGTCCTCACGGGTAGCATCCACGCGCTGGTTGCATGCCTTGCAGCAGTTTAGAGCACATCTAGATGCCTAAACTCGCTTAACATAGCTTTAAATGTCGCGATTAGTCGCTACGCAACGCCTGAATCGGATTTACGAGGGCTGCGCGGCACGCAGGCACCAGACATGCGAGCAGTGCTCCCGCCCCAAGAATTGCAACTGTCGCGCTGAGCAGTAGCGGGTTATACGCTGAGACTTGGTAAAGTTGGGACGTGAGCAATCGTCCAAGTGCAAGCGCCGCCAGCAGCCCGGCGATCAATCCGACGACGACCGGCTTCATCCCTTGCGAAACGACCAGGCGGAGCACGTCAGTAGTTTGCGCGCCCAACGCCATTCGTACACCGATTTCGCCGGTTCGCTGAACAACCGTGTAAGCGACTGCGCCGTAAATCCCGACCCCTGCCAAAAGCAGCGCGACGCAAGCGAAAACGCTAAGCAATGCCATCATCAGCCGTGACTGACCAAGTGCCTGCGCAACGATTGTATCCATGGATCTCGGCTGGGCGATTGCGATCCCCGAATCGATACCGTTGATCGCGGATTGCACCAATCTTGTTACTGCTTCGGTCTTGAATTTACTGCGAATCGCGATAGCCATGAAGGGAAAGTTCTCCTGGGCCCATGGGCGGTAAAACTCCATTTCACTAGGCTGGGCAATTCGATCCGAGCGTACGTCCCCGACAACACCGATGATCTCAACCGGGACACTTAGAGCCGTAACCAGCAGCGTCTTGCCGATCGGATTTTCTTCTCCAAAGACTTTCCGCGCTCCAGCGTGACTGATTAGGATGACATTCTGTCGATCCTCGACATCGTGCTCGTCGAAGTCTCGCCCAGATAGGATCGGAATGCCCCACGTTTGAAAATATCCCGGCGCCACCTGGTGCGCAGGTGCGCTTGCGCGTTGCATTATTGGCGGCATCTCGCGGTCAGTCCGAGCATAAAGGGTCGTCGCGTTGTCGCTACCAAGCGGAAAATCGCCACTTACCGAGACACTTTCGAATCCCGACACCGCTCGTAACACGTTGAGCGCCTTCTCCACAAAGCGTTTTCGCGAGCTACTATCCGGATATGCGGTTTGAGGGAATGTGACGAAGCCCACCCAGAGATTTTCGCCGCGAAATCCAGTGTCCTGGTGACTCAACTGGACGAAGCTGACAATGAGCAAACCGGCGCCTGCTAGCAAAGTCATCGACAGGGCAACCTGCACACCGACTAAGATTTTTCGGAACCGTTGCTGGTGTGCGCTGGCACTGGTTCCGCGTCCTCCCTCTCTAAGTCCGCCAACGAGATCTGCGCGTGAACTTTGCCACGCGGGGTAAACACCTATGACTAGACCTGCGAGAAGCGACAGCGCTATGGTGAAGCAGAGAACTTGAGCCGACAGGCCCGTCACTCTGTTCGCTTCAAGAGGAAGAAAGTCAGACGCCATTTTCGGCACAAGGGGGACCAGTCGCCAGGCGAGGATCGCGCCAACAACTGCGGCAATCGCGCTCACAAACAAACTCTCAAACACGAAAAGCCGTACCACGCTTGCGCGGGGTGCACCAAGCGCCAAACGTAAAGCGATCTCGCGTCGCCGTCCGCTGAACCGCACGAGAAACAAGTTCGCGACGTTACTGCACGCGATTAGCAGAACAAAGCCGACGGCGGCGAGCAACGTCACGAAGGTCGGTCGTAGGTCACCGGTCAAATCTTCTGGTAGCGTCTTGACGGTCGTCACGAACTTGGCGTCAATTTTGTCGGGATACTGCGCACGATAACTCTCATCTAGTGACGGCAATGCTGCGCGAGCCTGGTCGATAGTCTCGCCCGGTTTCAACCGACCAATAACTCGAAGAAAAGCCGTGCCGCGCATCATGCGTTCGTACGAAAAACCAGGAATAGCGAACGGTTTCGTTATCCAAACCTCATTCCTGTTTGGCCCGACCCACGTCACCGGCATATTCGGCACCACGCCTATAATTGTGTGCGGCACTCCGTCCAGCGTAATGCTGCGACCAAGCACATCGGGTTCACCACCAAGCCGGCTCTGCCAGAAATTCTTGGAGACTATGACCACGTCCGCGCCCTCCTCTTCGGTTGGCCAAAAAGTTCGGCCGCGGATTGGACGAACACCAATTACGTCAAAATAATTCGCAGTCACACGAAATCCAGAGACCTGCACTGGATCGCCGATCCCAGAAAGTGTGAGCGCTGCCCCTGTTTGCGCAGCGAACCCGCCGAAGATCGTCTGGCCGTCGCGGTAGTGCATGAACCGGGGTGCCGAGAGCGGAAAATTCACGAGCCCCCGCCCCTTATCCTCAGCGTACATGCGCGCGATGCGGTGCGGCTCGACAAAAGGCAATCCGCGGAAAAACAGATCGTTGATCAAGCTAAAGACTGTAGTGTTCAGCCCGATGCCGAGGGCCAATGTGAGCACTGCAATCGCGGTGAACCCCGGCGATTTTCGGAGTTGGAGCAGAGCGAACCGAAGATTGTTCATATAGTATCGATCAGTTCGAATCTCAGTGTGGTACCCAGTGCGCGCGGACAGTCTTTTCGACGTTAGTCGTTGAATAGACAACGCTCACTGCTCGCCAAAAGAAGTTAGCAAGTTTTTTGGGACAGAGTTTCGTCAGGCGCACTTGATAGCTCATCGTTTCTCAAACACGGTAGGCGCGGCTTCCATCGCATTTCTAAATTCGAACGTCGTACTCTTTGGCACTCTTGGCTGCTGGCAACGCATCGGGGAATGTGAACCTGCTGCAACCATTACAACACATGCCGTGCGAGGGGTGATTGGGCAAGACGGTTATACTTGGACGAACAAAGCGCACCAGACTATCAAGGCTAAAAGGGTTTAAGGTGCCAAATAAAGCTGCTCGGAAGAGTAGTGCCGTCTTCAACTAAGATGCTATCGAGATAACGTTCCGTCACGACCTGAAATGGCATCGTGCGCCGTATCTCCTGCCACTCCGGCCACGAGAGTACTCCCTGACCGGAGAGTTCATGGAAAAACAAAAATTCAGGCATTATAGATTCCGTTCTGTTGTTGGCGAGTGCGTGGTCGGGCAACTTCACAAGTTCGCCTAGAATAAGTTCGGCTGATGGATATCGACTATTAATCTCACGAAGAAATCGAAGGACGACCCGTGGGTCGCTTCGAGAAAACTCGTGCAAGACGAACCATAGTGAGAATAGACCGGCCTCCTTATACCAGGGCAGTTTCTTGCTCCAAATACTCACCACGTAAGCGTCGGCTTCCACGGCATGCAAACACACACACGCCCTAGCTCCGCCGACTTTGGTAGCCGTTGCAGTTACCGCTACGTGAGAGACGTCAACGCCTCCGAGCTTCCGAGCTAGTTTTAGCTCTATAGCTTGCTGCAGAAACTGACCGTTCCCACATCCAAGATCCACGAGAAAAGGAAATGACCGCCCAGCAAGCATCTGAAGTGCAGGCGAAAAAAATTTGCGTGAATGCAGTTGACCACTTCCTAGGACATTACGAAATCGATTCACAACCGGCTTGCCGCCTAAATTACTAACGAGAAGCAACGATGTGAGGTCCTGAAAAAAGTTTTGATATGAGTTAAGAATACAGAAAGACCCGTGACGAGCGAAGACTTTTCGCCCTAGGTCAGATGCGACGTAGTGACCCGCAGCCTCGCATCGTTCAACAAGCAAGCCTAAGGCGGCCAGATACTTGAATACTGAATTTGTAGTCGCAGGTTCGGCTTCTGGGAAAGTCGCGCAGCTGAAACAACTTTCAGACATTCGTTCAAGCCACCCGAGTTCCGCGAGATTTGCAAGAACTGGGCAGGCAACCTGCCCTCGCAATAAGCTTACAATTTCTGACCGTGTTTGCAGCTTCACAACGTGGGCGGTTCTACATCGCAGGCAACTTCGAACAGGCTAGGATCATTCCGTTGGCTAGGTTCACGCCTTCGGTGTACGGATACGGTGTTACACGCACTTTGTGTGTCACGCCTAGTACACAGGGGCGATCTAAGCGAGTTCTTATGAAAATTTCGGGAACATGGCGACAGAAACAGTTGGGGAACAGTTATCGTCTCGCCCACAGCCTTTTAACGAGACTCTCTAAGCCTTGAGCGATCGCCCAAACCGAACTGATCCTGTTACAAGTGCACATTTAGGCCGGTAAAACCGCTCTTGAAAATCTCACCCACTTTCAGTCACGCCGCTTGTTATCTGCGGTCAGACTAACGCCTTACACCGCCCGGATCCAACGTCGAGCCGAATCCAAACCACGCGAGCGAGCCGCTCTTCTCCGAACCTTAGCTGCGCGCCTGTGTACTAGGATTTGTGCTAGAATGACGCCGTTTCTGCTCGTCGCTCGTGAAACGACGCTTTAATCGTTAGAAATCGCACTTTGCTCTCGTAAGTCCGCTGTTTTGTTGAAACGAAAAGAGATGTTTTGAAAACGACGATTTGGGAATCCTAAGTCTGGCGCGTCTGCCAATTTCACCACCCTGGCCCGTTGATTACCGACGACTTATAAATTTTTGAGCGAATTTATCCCACGCTCGGTGTGGCAAACCTTTCTGGCGGCGACGAGTGTCCACTTGGAAAGCGAACCTCATAAGCTTTAGGCGCTCGTTGTCGATCGACCGGGGAACAGGAATGTCACCCTTCACGCCAAAGGTCACATTTTCGTGAGTCGTCCGCCCCTAATTTGTCTCGAATGAAATATGCATTTGCTCTGACAATTCGCGGTTCCGGTTTATTCCCTACCCCGATCGCACTGGCCCCGCCAGCACGTAATACTAAGCCTTGGAATGAATGCTAGACGTTACCGGCGAGATTCGTCACAGTAACTGTCACCGATATTTGGTTAAGGCCGGCGAACCCGCCATCCTCGCCACTGGCCATCTCAGTCTGTCCCAAGTGCTACGGTCACCTCACGAAACTGATTTTACGACCAATGTTGCCATCGCTTGGCTTTGGAATTTGCGCGAGCAGCCAAGACGGGTTCTTCACTTACGACGAGAAGCATAGCGCACTCTTGTCAGAAACGCCCCCCTTTACACAAGCCCGATTGTGTGGGCGTTAAAAAACAAACTGTAGCTGCAATTGTTGCAGCGAACCACCATGAGCGGCGTCCCTTGACCTAAGTCCACGCCCATGTCTTGCGTTACGTTGTGGCATATCACGATCCGATCCTGAACGGACCAGCTTAGCACTCCGCAGCATGGACATGATTTTTTTCCCCAATAACGACTCACATGCTGTTTTGCTTGTTGCATCTGTTCATCCGTCATCATCGCGATAAAATAGTTCGACGGTTACTTCTACATGAATCATGCAATCTGCGGCGCAGGACCGCGCAAGTGAAACACTTCTGAAACAGTTAATCATAGGCTCTTCCTAGCACAGCCTTAGCGAAGCACAGCAACAATTCGTTAAGGACTCAACGCCCATTCGCCTAGGTCCCGTGGGCGGGCGTATCGCGGCTGAAGTTTTTGTCGGTCTTCTTTTGGGAGATCATCATTCCTTCCTGTCGCAGGATCGTACGTGGCATCCCATCGCCGAGATGACACAGGGCGGAAAGTTCGGAATTGCCGAACTCATTCGTTCCGCAATCAAAACGTAGCACGCCGAAAGGGATCTCTTGCAAGATGTGCCTACACCAGGCCCGTGGAAACTGGTTTTGCACCAAGCAGCTAACGATTGCCAAACTGCTCTGTCTTCAGCGGGTAATACCCATTACGGGATGGATTTCCCAAACCGAATAGCCGGGCTTGAATGGCGCTCTGCGCTCGTTTGAGCGATCCTTTGGAGCGTGGTCAACGTCGTAAAAGGCTTTGCCGGTAACGGTAGTTAGGTGACGCCCGCTAACTGTGAGCGTCTTGGAGCTGGAACTGAATGGAAACTTCTGTGCAGTCCAACTGAATACGAACTTTCGATATTCACACCAAATTTTGCCCGGTGGAATTTCAGCGCCGACAATTCCGGGCTTACTGCCGCTAGCATCAACGAGCTCAATATGAATGTCGCCATCGGCTTCAACTTTAATGCCTGCAACGCGTCCGGTTAAAGCAAACCAGCGTTGTTCAGACGCGATTCGGGGAGAACTTTTTGTCGGCTTAACGCTTGTTCCCACGCCCGCCCATTTGAACATTTGAGACGGAGTTATCGGCGTAACCTTTGACTTGTCGGCAGGTACCCGCTCTGGATCGGTCTTAGCCGGCCAGCGATCAACACCGTGATTACCCGTAGTGCTGCACGGTGATACAAACGTTACTTTCGCGGTCGCACCGAACGTTGAAAAAAGAGCTAGGGCATTGAAGAGAATGGTAAGGCGGATGATCTGTGGCTTCATGGATAAACAATTACCGCACCTCCGCAGTCAATCAAAGGCATCTCCAAACTGTTTCCTAACTGTTTTTAATCCTCATCTCGACTTTTGCTCACCCATCGCGGGAGCTACCCGGTGTTTCATTACTGTTTCGATTGCGTGCTGAAACAGTTTCTGTTGCCCTAAGGTCTCATCACTTCATTCTTCCTATGACACACCTTCGGATTGCACTAACGATTGCCATATCCTTGGTCGCTTGCGCTGCTCAAGCGCAGCGAAGTGAACGCTCTTCGACGAGTGCTCGCTCCAAGCCGACTCCATGCCCAGGGGTAAACGATATTACGGATTGTCCCGACGAAGGCTGTGGCACGGGTCGGAATCCGGAGTTAAACAAACGCAAGAATATTCGCTCCGACGACCAGTCGCCGACGCTCCGCAGCATCCAATGGATGAAGGCACTGAAAAATCCTTCCAAAGCAGATTGCGACTCTGAAGATCGCGAATCCTTGAAGCAATTGGGAGAAGGCCAAAAAATCACCGTTGTTGCTTGGGCGCTTGCAGCCCGCAAAGGCGGCCAAGAGACGTGCAACTGCAAACTCAAATTGCCTCCGGACACGGACAATCATATCGTCTTAGTTGACCCCGACTCCGAAAACCCCACACTCCAAGCAGACGAAGAAGATTCGGAGACGGCGGAATTTACGCCGCGAGCGCGATTAGATCATCCAAACTTCACCCAGGACAGGCTGGAGTCTTTGATCGATCCTAGTTGGGATCCGGGGGAAACGCCTACACGCGGCAAGCTGCGCGTGCGCGTGACCGGTTTGCTGCTGTTTGACTCCGAACACTTTTGTCGCAACGCACTTAAGCGACATAACAACTGGGAGATACATCCAGTTCTGAAACTAGAATATTGCCCCGAGGAGAAAACTTGCGAGGAGGATAGCGACGACAACTGGATCGACTTAGAGAGCGAGTAAGCGCGATGCAGGCGCAAAATAAGAAAAACAAAGTGAAACCAGCAACTACAACAGTTGAACAACAACAGGTTATTTCATGTAAGGGAGCAAAAACGCGTAATTGGTATGCTTGGATAAATACAATGCCGCCGAAGCCGGATGACTTCCATGTAACCGGCGAAGTCCGAGTAGGCAATCCTGGCGTCTATGCCCTGCTAACGAAGAAAGAACCGCAGGGAATTAATCCTGCGATTCTGCTGCTCGACCTGCATCTGGTCCAACGACCTGGTATTTGGCCGCAAGTTGTATCCTGGGTTCCAGCCCGCTACGACGAAATTACAACCGAAAGCGACTATACCGAAGTAAACATCTTTTGCGGCAGCGATATCATTGTCCAGGTCCCCGTCGATGTCGTTTCTTGAATTCGACATCGACGTGATCGACTATGCTACAACCAACGCTCGGCGTGAGTAACATGCCGTTCTATAATCTTTTCACAAGATAGATATAGAAAAAATAGGACAGGCACTTATGCCGACTGTCACGATCCCCCAAGACACGCTATTCACGTTTGATATTCTGGGTCGCTATGGCTGCAACACTCTCGAAGAAGCAGTCAACAGCATCAATCGACCAAATCCACGGATGTTCGATTTTATTATTATCGGTGGTGGCAGCTTTGGAGCTGTTTTAGCAAGTCATCTATTCAATCGCGACCGCACACGTGGCCATCGCATTTTGGTACTTGAAGCAGGGCCATTCGCACTGTCCGAGCACGTCCAGAATTTACCAGGAAACTTCGGGCCACCGTCAAAAAATAATCCCGGTACACTTTGGGGCGAGCCATGGGTTTCGGACAGCCCAATGGATTTTAACAAACAGTTTCCAGGCCTCGCTTATTGCGTCGGCGGACGTTCCGTGTTTTGGGGAGGTTGGTCGCCGTATTTGATCGATTCTGAAATCAGTGACGCATCTTGGCCGAGAAGTGTTCGGCGTGATCTCAAACAGAAAGTCCTACCGCGTGACAGCGCCGGCCCGATTGAATCATATCTAGATGAGGCTGCGCGGCAGATTGGGACCGACACCACGAACGATTTCGTCTTTGGGCCATTACACACCGAAATGCGTCGCCGACTATTCGAAGGGATTATTGGAATGCCAGCCATCGCGGATCAGGATCTGCTGGCAGGTAAGTTAGGCACGCTAAACGATCCACTCGACCTTGAAGCGCCACTCGCAGTGAGCTCTGCTTCACCGCGAGCCGGCTTTTTCGGACTGAACAAATTCAATGGCGTCCAACTGTTGCTATACGCTGCGCGAGTGGCCCAGGGCGAGGCTCAACAATCCGCCGCAACCGCGGATGAGCAAGATGCGCTAAAGCGCCTTATGGTGGTCAGCAACGCTTACGTGACACGCCTCGATCGAAATGGGAACACGATCTCCGGAGTATGGGCGAAAAATCAAGGCGTCGAACGACGCATTGGAGTACCTCCTGGCGGTAAAGTATTTCTTGCTTTGGGCACCATTGAGAACACCCGAATCGCCCTCAACACGGTCCCAGAGAAAAATCTTATTGGTCGCAATCTGATGGCTCACCTGCGTTCAAACCTGACTTTCCGAGTCCCACGCAGTGCTTTCGGTCCAAGCCTAGACCCATCCTTGCATCCAGAAACACGAGAACTGCAAATCTCGGCTTTGTTTGTGAAGGGAATTCACACACATGCCATCGACGGCAGCAGAGGTCATTATCATTTCCAGATTACGGCATCTGGCGTCGGCGAACTCGGAAAAAACTCTGAAGCCGAATTATTTCAGAAAATTCCAAACATCGATGATCTCGACCAGTTCAAAGATCTGACGGATAAATGGGTTGTCATTACCGTGCGCAGTATCGGTGAAATGGTTGGGGACAAAACTTCTGCCGACCCGCAGAACCGCGTCGCCCTTGGTCCCCTGGATGGCAATGGAATTCCTCGTGCCAGAGTTAGGCTCGAGACGAACTGGTCAAATCAGGATGACCCGCGCAAGACCGATCCTAACGACCGCGGCCGAACGAAGGATAACGATCTCTGGAAGGCCATGCATAAGATGAGCCTGAAAGTCGCCGAGATTCTGGCCAATAACGGACCGATCCAATATCTATCCACACCTAACGCCACGGACAATGCCCAGTGGCAAGATCAACCCCCAAACTTTTCTGCCTGTGCTGACACCCTCAGTTCCACTCATCACGAAGCCGGCACACTCTGGATGGGTGAGTCGCCCCAATCCTCGGTAACTGACGATTGGGGTCGCATTTGGGAGATCGACAATCTCTACGTTGTGGGACCGGCTCTCCTTCCGACGATCGGTTCACCAAATCCAATGCTATCCGGTGTCGCCCTCGCACGCCGGGTTGGAGACCGCCTTGTTCCAACGCCTGCTCCGCCCACAACTGTTGAGAGTGGATTCCAATATCTATTTGACGGCACAAAAGAACAGTTCGCGAACTGGCGCGTGGCAGGCGGTGGTTCATTCTCGCTGTTCGAGCGAATGATGATCGCGCAACCGGATCCGAAAAGAATTGGCTTACTCTTCTATGAATCCCGAAAGTTCAAAGATTTCATCTTGAAGCTCGACTTCCTGCTCTCGCACCCTTTTGGGCCGAACAACGACAACTCCGGCGTATTCGTACGCTTCCGCGATCCGCGGCTTGCTGATCCGGCACCAGACCCAATTGATCCGGCAGACAATCCAGCTTTTGTTGCTGTGCATACTGGATTCGAAATTCAAATCGACGAGGAAGCCCGTCGCGACATCCGTTTCCCCGACGAACAAGATGGAGCTTTCTTTAGTCACACCGGAGCCATCTATAAAATCAAAGCGCCCGGAACCGCTCCCGGGCAGCAGCAATATCAAAACACGCAGCAACTTGCTGCGGGTCAATGGCATCATTACGAAATCGAAGTGCGCGATCAGACCTACACGGTGCGATTGAACGAGCAGCCATCAACCCGCTTTATCCGGCGCAACGACGACACCATCCGGGGTAACCCACCGACTATCGATCCGGAATCCGGCTTTATCGGTGTCCAAGCCCACACCGGTCGCGTTGCCTTCGCCAACATTCGGATTAAGTCACTCTAAAAGAGCCTCCCCGAAACAGCAATGTCACAAGAACGACCGGCGACAACATCATTGCCATTGCTTAACCATTTAATAGACAAAGCAGCAACTGGACGTCGCTCTTTTTCCCTTCGGCCGCGCTAGGTGATGTCACGTTTTGCCGAAAGAGTGACATTTCTGCGCAAATTCCTGATGCTGTCGTCGCATAAACAGGGGTTCAACTCCCCTCGCCTCCACCATACGAGAGTTCACCTCAGAAAACGAGTTCGTGCGACGCACGGCGAGGTTGGTTTCAGCGAGGAAATCCCAGGGTTTTTTAAAGGAAACGCGAAGCGTTTGGGAGCGCAAAAGTCGGTTCGAGCCGGCTCTTAGCAAAAATGACTTCATTTTTGACCAATTTTCTTCGGCTACCCACGAATTGGCCTGATTTGCCTCTGAAATCCAGTTTCGAAGCGGTTCGAGCCGATCGGCCTTGCTCGTCTGCAAGGCGATAATTTTCTGCTCGATTTCAACCCGCTTCGGAACGAGCGGATTCTTCATTTCCTTGAACTCATCGATGTTCAAGGTGCCTTCTGTGAAGGCAGTAATCATTTTTATCCCGGCAATTCCTATGGCTATTTCTCCGCATCGGCCAATGCCTCGGTGCCGCTTGCATGTCTCCCGAAATCATTCGGACCGTGGACGGCCAACGCAGGCTTTACATACTACAATCTCGGAGAGGCAACTGCCGGCATAAACGCAAACCGCGATCACAACGCTTACGTCTGGCAAATCGGGTTCGGTAGAACTTTCTAGCGCAAGCGATCCCGCAATGGGTCGCTTTTTATTGTTTGATTGGAAACACTTGGCTTGGAATCAGCTTGACAACCAATAATAGGAATTCATCGTGCGGCTGTCAGCGATTGACACTGGTCTGAGTTTTGCTATAATTACCATAATGCAGGGTTAATCAAATCTATCGTTCACCAGTCAACCTTGGCCGTAGAAAACGGGAGTTTTGGCTTGGTGAGAGCGAAGCAAGTGGGATAGCTTCCCACCGATGAACAAGCAGGGCTTCTTTAAAGCTGTCTTGGGTCAAACGTCTTACACATTGGTAGTCCATGGCCTAGGTGCTCTGCTCGCTTGGCTCATTTCGCTTGGGGTCATCGCTTCGCTTGCTCCCCATTGGCAGGCGCTTCAAGAATACCGATGGCTCGCAATTGGCATGCTCACTGTCGCGATACTCATAATCGCGATAAAAATATACCTGGCTAACGTGCGCAAGATTCCGGTCTTTCCGAAGGTTGATTTTGATTTTCTGGTTCTGGACAAGGAAATTTCGATCCGATTTCACTCTCTCGAAGATATTGTTTACCGTAAGAAAATGAAATTGAAGGCTCTTCACAACGATTTAGGTCATTTCACCGACAAGTATAACTGGACCGGGTCAGGTAACGTTCGGGTAAGGAGTCAACACGATGAACATCGTCTGCAGCTAACAAATCGTGGTGCAGTTTTTCAATGGTATGAGACGCATTTCGATCGAGTCCTAAAGAAGGGCGAAACAATCGACATCGAAACTGTTTGGAATATCGAGGATAAAAGCAACACCGCTACTCCGTTCATTTCCACGACCATTGAAGAACCGACCGCCTCTCTAACCATGCGAGTGTTCGGCAACGAATTCTTTGGGATTCGCCAAGCAACCTGTGAGCACAAAGCAACCATGGGAACCCACAAACCATATGATTCTGACACGCTTCAAGCGAATGGCGGAGAAGTGATTTGGGATATCCCGCACCCGAAGCTGTATCACTACTATGAAATGCGATGGACCCCGCACTATCAGAGACATTAGGGTGAAACCGCTTCCGCTCGTTCAACTGCAAACAGGCGATTTTTTTACGAAGGACACTTCGTTGCGAGAGCCTTGCAAACTGGTCACGGAATTCAATGACTCATTAAAGAAAGATATGGCCGCGTTACTGGCCACCTTCCATAGTCACAAAATAGCCGTGGGCTTGGCCGCCCCGCAGGTTGGCATTCAAAGCCGCGTTTGCGTCGTAAACGTCAGTAAGAACAAGGCGTTACCAAATAAATTATTGATAAACCCGAAGATTACGAGGCAGTCGACACAAACAGAAACCAAGTTTGAGTCCTGCATGTCGCTGCCTGACGTTAAGGGAAAAGTCGAAAGGTCTCTATCAGTAAAAGTTGAATACGAGGACGAAAAAGGGGTGCGGCGGGAGATAGAAGCTGAAGGGTTTTTGGCGAGGGTTCTTCAGCACGAAATCGACCATCTAAACGGGATCTTATATGTGGATCAAATGTCTTTGCCGGAGAAATTAGAGCCGACGGACATTTTTAAGGACGACTGATCACGTCAGATCCGTTTTTCTGATTGTACGTTCTACAGCATTCTCTCGTTCAGATTGCCGGCGATACGTACGACGTGGCACTCGGTTCTCAAAGCCGCTTTCTTTTACTGCCTCTCGATAATCAACGGGGCGAATCCAGATTTTACCAACTGGATCTGCGAGTGCCTCCGTGAACGTGGAGAGATAAACGAGCGTTCGGATTGGCGGACTGCTTTGGAGCAATCGTTCGGCGGTGTTGTTTCGTCGCTCAGCATTTTTCAAGACGACAAGAACGCGAAACGGAAATTCCTTGTATACGTAACGCGGCTCGCCATGCGCAACGGCAAAGCCGCCTGATCTGTAATACTCGAGATAACAGCCGGCACGAGCAACGAGTGTCCCTTGTGTTTCGCTCGAACGATCAACTTCGAGAAAGAAGGTGTGTTCGGAAGTGGCGCCGCCCTTTTCTTTCTCGTGAATGCGAATGAAGCCGTCCGGCTTAACCAGAACTTCCGTTTCGTGGCCCGGCCTGACGGCGCGGAACTGGTGAAGCAGAGGCCAAGTGCTGAATTCAGCAATGCTGAACGTCTCTGAGTTTTTCAGCGCCGAATAAAACGCCGCCTTCACATCCATTACTTCCAGCTCGTGCCGGATCGTAAGCGGGCTCACGTCCGCGCGCTTTTCGAATGCCATTGCCAAGAGTCGCGGAAAATCCGCGATCGCGTTCTCGTCGGTCAGCAACGCATGCCCTTTACGGGTTAAAGAGAGAACAGCTGGCTCGTTGACCCGACGCTTTCGCTCGCTGATAAAGCCAGCCGCTTTGAGTTTTTGGAGGCGCTTTTTTCCTGCTTCTTTTTTGCCGTCAAAATACAGCGCCGCGATATGCGCGGTGGTCATCACGCGCGACTCGAAAAGGCCGCGCAGAATATCGAAATCGCGTTCTTGAATGACGGCACGATTAATGGTTCCCGTGCGGCCCATTTATTGAGTATATCATTAGGCAGTAGAGCAAAAAGGACTGCCGTTAGCCATCGAATCGACCCTGTTATAAACCAGTTCACGTCGTGGTAGAGTGTCTGAATGAGTAAGGACCAAGCAATTCATCGAGAGGGTCTTCGTTTTAAGAAACTGGACCTTCATTTACATACTCCCGCCTCAAAATGTTTTGTCGACCGCAACGTAACAGCGGACGCGATTGTTAAAGCAGCATTGGTACAGAAACTGGATGGAATCGCGGTGACTGACCACAACAGCGGTGCATGGGTTGACGAAGTGAAAAAAGCTGCAGCGAAAACAGGCTTGGTTGTTTTTCCAGGTGTGGAAATCACGTGCATAGCCGGAACAGGCGGCATTCATCTTATCGCCTTATTCGACACATCCGCCTGCACTAGGGACATCGAAAGTTTACTCGGCAACCTAGGGCTCAAACCAGAGCAGTACGGCAACATCGATACACTGGTTAAACACGACCCTCTCGCTGTTGCCGCGATCATTGCTCAAAGGGGAGGGCTAGCAATATTAGCTCACGCGAATTCAACCAAGGGTGCGTTGGCTGATATGAAGGGCGAGCAACGGACAGCTCTTGTCCAATGTCCGTCAATAAAAGCGGCGGAAGGAACGGACTTTCAAGATGCTGAAGCGGCTAAGAAACGTAAGCGAGTCGTCGATCTACTCGACGGCACTGACACAACATATAAAAGGAAACTGGCAGTCTACCAAGCTTCAGATAATCCAACCGCGAAGGCAGACGGTCATGGACTCGAAGGAATTGGCACCAGGTGTTCGTATTTCAAACTAGACCAAATCAATATCGACGGTTTAGGTCAGTGTCTTGCCGACCCAGATGTCAGAATTCGGCAGGATTACGAATATGCTGTTACTACCTTTCCATATATCGAAAGAATAAAGGTAACTGGTGGTTTCCTCGATGGCGCTGAGGCAATTTTCCATCAAGGTTTAAACAGTATTCTGGGCGCTAAAGGAGCCGGTAAATCCCTGTTGATTGAATTCTTACGCTTTGCGTTAAACCAACAACCTTCAAATAAGGACATTCTGGCGGATCATGAGAGTAAACTTGCGCAACGACTGGAAAACTACGGCACGGTAGAAGTTGCGATAGTCGATGAAACAGGGATGAAGTTCGTTGTCAGCCGTGTCTGGGACCCCGCAGAAGATCATCCCTACACGAGCGACGTCCGCAACGCAGCCGAGGTTTTTCCGATCCTGTTTCTCAGTCAGAACGAAATCATCAAAATTGCCGAGAGCGAGGACGAACAGATTGCCTTTATCGACCGATTTTTTGATTTTCGAAGCTTCCGACAGAAAATCGCCGATCTCGACCACAAAATGGAAGAATTAGATCGTGCTCTTGCGGAAAGCTTAGAGGCTTTCAGGACGCAAAAGGAGATCGAAGAAGCGATTACCGCATCTAATAAGGAATTGGTCTCGCTTGATGCAAAGTTAAAGAATCCGATTTTTGATGAATATACAAAGCAGGAAACGAAAGACCGCGCCCTTCGCGAGCAGCAGGCCTTCGTCGACGATCTTATCAAACAACTCGACACGACCCGAAGGGACTATGGGCGAGTTCAAGTTCCCGCATTGCCTGAAACACATGCTTCCGATCCCGCATTACGGCGGGTTCAGGATGTAAATACGCAAGCAAAAGATTCATTGTTACAAGGCTTAGAAGAAGCGGCAGCGAAATTAGTTCAGTTCAAACAGCAAGTTGAAACGGAATACTCTAAATGGTTGCCGGATTTCTTAGCCGCGAAGAAACGTTACAGCGACGCAGTGCAAAAGGAAGGTGGTGACTACAAGAATTTAGCGCAAAAAAGAGCGAAATGCGTCAAGCAGATCGAAACCCTTCAGCAAAGACTCGTGCCAATTAAACAACGAAGTGACCAAATCAAAGATATTTCAACTGAACGGGATGAGACCATCACGGCCCTGAAAAGGGAATATGAAGCGTATAGCAAGGAACGGCAAACGAGGTGTCAGACTATTGAACAAGAATCAGGGAACCGGTTGAAAATTGGAATACAAGAGTCGTCCAACGTTGATGAGTTCAGAAGCCGCCTGAACGCCCTAAAGAAAGGCTCGTACCTCAAAGACGCAGAGATCAATTTAATATGCGAAAAATCGGACCCCGGGACATTTGTCAAAGCGGTTATCCGGCATGAAGTCTTCGGGAAGACTCAATTTTTAGAGGCTCTCGCGAAGGATGTCGGTATCGACAGAGAACGCATGTTTGTCCTGTCGGAATTTCTCGACAGCGAGTTTCAAATTGAACAATTACTATCCTTGGAGCACAAGGCGCTTCCGAAAGACCGACCGGAGATTCTTTATAACGTCGGTGAAAACAAGTTTGAGCCGCTCAACCGTTTATCAGTCGGACAGAAATGCACAGCCATGCTTATCGTCGCGCTAAGCGACGGCATGTTTCCTATCGTTATTGATCAACCCGAGGATTCTTTAGACATCCGAACTATTTGGGAAGACATGTGCACAAAAATTAGACGCGGTAAGGAGAAGCGCCAATTCATATTTACCACGCACAATTCGAGTTTGGCCGTGGCCTCCGACACAGATAAGTTTACGATTCTTGAAGCCGGTGCCACAAGCGGCAAGGTGATGTATTCCGGCTCAATGGACCATTCGCCTGTTAATGAAGAGGTGATTACATATCTCGAAGGTGGGCCGGACACCTATAGAACAAAGTTCAGAAAATACAGGATCGACTCTAAGAAATAGTCACCGTCTTAACTTTCAATTTGCGCTTTCGCCGCGCGCTCAAAGTTTTTATCCGTGGATGTCCATCATCGAGGAATCCTTTACATACTCTCGAACGATCGCCGGTAAATGCTGATGGTATATTGTCTCGCCTTCTCTAACCACAGTCGCGAACGTTGGAGAGAGACAGTGAATGGTCTCTGAGAACTTGTCCCAAAGAAAGATATGGGTGAAGGGGTCGGACTTCTCAATGCCAGGGTCTTCGGGAGCCGACGCTAAATCTGATAATCCTTCGCCGGCCGCGTAAATTAGCAACCAGCGCTCCTGCGAACGGCCCCATTGATAACCGCGCGCCTTTTCCTGCTTTTCAGCTATCGTCGCTTTGATTGCATCACTCGAGTCGGCGACTTGACCAGATTGAAGATCGGCGCACCACCACAGCAATCCGCTTTCGGAAGGGAGTAGGCGCACATACAGATGTTCGACGGCGCGCGCCAATAACGGCGCTATCATTGGATCAAAGGCGGTAATCTGCGATCCCGCTTTAGAGAGTGGTGTTCGACGCAGCATTATTACAATTTCTTCGGAGAATTGATCGCGATCGATATCGTAGAGCACGGAGGCGCTAGCAGTTCGGAAAAAGACAGAGCCGTAAACATTTGGCAGCGGCTCCGGTTCACGAAGTAGACGGTCTCTAAGGAGTCTGGCGATTTCCTTCCATGCCGAGTGAAGGCTACGCTCCGGCGAGCCGCGAGAACGAGGTGCATCCGCATTTAGAAGCGTCAACTCAAGACCAACAACTAATGCACCGCCTGCAAATGAAACAACAAAATCCGGCCGTTCGCCTGCGATGAGCTCGTCTGGATTGAGTTGCAGCCGATTCAGGAATCCAGACACGATTGCGAATTCCTTCTCCTTACCGCGCGCGCCGTCGTTTAGATGCCGAGAGGCGAGCTTATTGCGAAGTGCCCTCGATTGCTTCATCCTGTAATGATACCAACTTACCGAATCTTTCGCTTGGCAGTCGCAGGCTCATCTGCCGTTTCGTTGAATAATTTCTCGGCAAAAATCTCTGCACGCTCCGCGATTTGTTTCTGTGCTTCCGCCGCCGGCAGGGCGAACGGCAGCTTTTGATAACACTTTTCAAGAAAACGCTTCGCTCGCTTTGCCAAAATCGCAGACACAACGTTGGTAGTGGCGAGTCGGGTTTATCGAAACCGATCAGAAAGATGTCAATGCCCTCTCGTTGCTGCAGCTGTTCAGCTAGCGTGATGAGCTGAGCTGTTGGTCGACTCGCCGCAAAAATGTACGAGTCGAGATTTGGATATAATCGGCAAGCCTTGTGAAATTCCCCCTCGAATTGTGTCTCACTGAATGTGGTTTCTTTGTAGCGTTTCACCTGAATTGCTACGTCTGCGGCGCTGCTAGCTGCGTCCGCTGGCTGATCGCCGGATCGAGCGACGTAAAATCGCGATCCAGTGAGACAGGTGAACAATGTGGCGATCAGCCCCTCGAATCCGAGCTGCCCAGTCGATCGCATCGTGCTGAGCGTGTCTTGGAGCTTTTCAAATGACATAATTATTCGACCAGCAAACTCCAGTGGATCGGCAAAGCAACGTACTCCGCATCAGGATACAGAGATCGGACAACACGATCCACGCTGGGCCGCTGGCGATAGAAAATATCGAGGAATTGTTGAAAGTTCTACAGAACAAATCCGATTCACTTCACAAGCAAAAACTTATTCCTTTCCCGCCAGCGCCTATCGACACGAATCTCACGAAGCAGCAAGTCCATGCGCAAGTTCGCGCACCTCTCTGTCAACCTGACTGACGAATTGCTCTACGTGGATCAGCAAATTCTCAACATCGGCGCGCGGAAGGATTATTAGCGCCCCGTCTTTAGTCAAACCGTTCCGGTGGACAATGTCGTGCCGAACTTGGACTGCTTTCAGAATCTCAATCATCGAAGGTGGGAATGTGATTCCCAGAACTGCCGAATACATCTTTTGCACTTTTTCTAACCGATGGAATGGAAGCACGTACAGATGGTTCTTCACACGAACAGGAATCGACTCCATCTGTCGAAAAATATCTGCTGTGGTTATTTTCAGCGCTTTAAAGACTGAATCGGATTCCACGAATTTTCGCAGCAGACTCTGATGTTTTACGACAAGAGAGATAAAAACATCGGAAAGGTAGGCTTCCAACAGCGTGATCGCATTCACGTACAAGAGTGCAAAGAACGAGGCTTGATCGTTCTCATCTATCTCTTGACCCAAAAGCCTTCTAAGGGTCTCAACCCCATTTTCAAATCTGGGATAAAAATCTGAGACAAGATAACTGAGATCGAAATCCTCGGGTCCAGGAATCGACGCCCATTCGTCGGTTCCGCATTCCTCTTCAAGCTCCTCAGCTATTTCTAGGAGGAAATTCTCAGGAATAATGTCGCAAAACTCTGACCAGAGAACTTCGTCTGCCTCATGTGGACCACCCCAAATATATATGTAACCACCTTCGGCCGACTCGTATGGCGTGTTCTCGGCAGGATTTTCGTAGTGTTCGAGGAACCAGTGCTTGATAATTCGCTTTTGCTCCTCCGGTGGTAGTTTTGCGAGTTCCTCAGCCGTTAGATCCCGCCCCGATTCGGGATCCAGGTATTTGGTCTTATTTTCGCTAAGCTCGCCCATCATTGGTTGGCAAAAGTCTCATCCATATTCGCTAGCTGCAATGTTGCTCGTTTAATGCGGGCAATATATTAATATGCTCAAATCGCTTCCATTCGCTTTTGTGGAGGAGTCAAGACAGAAGCCTATTGTCCGAATTGTTGAGAAAATCCTGGCAACGAGAGCGTGAAATACCGAGGCGGACGTGAGCGCTTTGGAGCGGGAGGTCGACCGATTCGTGTTTGCGCTCTACGGCCTGACTCCCGACGAAATCAAAATCATCGAAGCCTCATCTGCGGCATCTCCGACGCAAAAAAGAAACATGGCCTGATGTTTGGGGCCTTGGTGCGGGCCCTGCTGACCAATTTGCCGATGCCGCGACTAAATCGCAGATCTGATGGCGGTTACTTTATAACCAATAGCTTTACAAAAGGCCGTCTCATCAAGCACGCGACCTACCAAGTTGAGCCGCGCGCGCTCGAAATTCTAGCGAGCCGCGGCATTCGCTCGGGTGACGATTTTCCAAGAGAATTGTTCCACGAACTGCGGGAAGAAGGACTGCTCACTACCAACGGAAGCGGACCAGGCGAGGAAGTTGCGGATCATAGGGTCAGCGGCTCAACAGAATTAGATGAAGCGCGGCATGACCGCCGGCAGATCCCACTGGATGTTACAGCAGAACTACTGAACAGCGCCGGCAGTTTCATTTCGTTCGGCGCATTCAAAGTACGATACGGCGGAGACTCCGGATACGATGATGATGTTCTCCGCGCCGCGTACCAGAATTTAAAGAATCGAGTGCCAACACCGTTCGAGGCGTTCTCCGGCGCCGGTAATCCGATTGATGAGCATACGTCGGGTAAAGCCAAGACATGTGTTCAAGATGAAGTAATCAACTTAGCGCGTATGATTCACAACAGGCTTTGGCTCCCGAATCGCGACGAGAGCCATTCGACAAAAGCAGCAATTCAAATCTGCCGCGAATGGCAACAGGCCGTTATAAATGCCTTTCCAGGACAGTTTGTCGGAGAATGTGTTATCGGAAGTGATTGCGGTGAAAGAATCGATTTGGTGGATCAACATGAAAAAGTCGCTTACGAACTCAAGGCATCTCCCAACAACACCCACATGGAGTTTTATCGGGACATATTCAAGACTTGGGTGCAGCGCGAGATCGGGAATGAGCCATTGAAAAAGCTCGTGTTCATCACTCCGGAAGCAGGGGCTAGACGGCTGGAGGCTGGCTTTGGGCAGCAGGTTATTCGACTGACGCACAAGCATGGCTTAGCGATTGAAATCGCGGCGATTTGAGACTCACGATGGCCGCCGAGAAGAATCGCGACAGGTCAAAGCCTTACTATCCGTCTGTGGCAGTGAAGGCACGTGACGTGCTCGAAATTCTTTGATGGACGTAGCTCTGAAGCCGTTCTTACGGCGAAAATTCCTGCTATCACGTGCCGAAAAATGTTTTTATGACATTCTGCGCCGGATCGTTGGGCGGAAGATCGTCTTTGCGAAAATAAGACTCGCTGATCTAGTCGAAGCCGATGAGCGTCATCGACTGTGGCAAGCAAACTTCAGGCGCATTTGCTCGAAACATATCGATTTTGTGATCTGCGACGCCGCCCTCTGCCCAATTATCGCTGTCGAGTTGGACGATTCATCCCATCGACTGCCCGAGCGGAAAGCAAGAGATCGCGATGTCGATCGAATCCTTGAAATCGCTTCGCTGCCAATCTTGCGGCTTCCAGTGCAGCAAAGTTACGATCAGGGCGAAGTTGAACGACAACTCCTCGCCAAGCTTCGAGCACGTCATTAGGTGGATGTCTCAGCTTTAAGTCGCCCCGCGAGTCATGCGGTTGTAACGATTTGACTAGCGGGCCGCTGAAGCCTGGCTGTCGAAGTAAGCAGGTTGTTTCGCCATAACTAGCCGCGGCGAGTCAAATTTGTGTGGGCGAAACGTTTTTCGCACATCTCGCGCGAAAACGACGGGAATTGGAACAATCCCGCCCTGGCGCGAACGGAGCTAAAAGTTATCTACCAAAGGGGTGCTCAAGCGAACCACGGGATAGTGCCATCTTCCGTCTCGTATCGCCATGCCGTTTCAGCGGTCTTGATCACTCTTGCTCTTTCTCCTGGCTTTAGTTGAAACATCGCCGGCCGATTCTGCCAATGGATCACGCCTTTGTCGTCGAACTCGTTTGCAAAATCTAAACTTGCGTATGAGCCATCATCGAACCGTCGCACCCACTGAACGTGATCGATCTTGAGCTGTGATCTTCCATGGTCATTGAAAGCGTAGTTTAAGGATTTCCGATCCGTTCTTACGCTTGGATAAGCAATCGCGCCGAAAGGATGGCGGCCAGTCCATCGCGTCAAACTGCCGGCGACTTCGGTCGCGCTGTTCCGATCACATTTGTGCGAGAAGCCGTTCACCATTCCGCATGCGATTGACCATCGATACAAGAGAAGTTCGCCCCCGACATCCAATGTGTAAATGTCGGCAAAGAGCTTCAGAATTTCGTTGGCATCATGTCTCGGAGGGAACTTCGAATTGAGCGCGGCGGCCGAGCCTTCTTCATTCGGAAAGCGTTCGGCTAAAATTCTAGGTGGAATACCGCCATTCGCGAGGGCGAACTTTTCGGCAGTTACTCTCCATTCCGATAGGCAGTAATCTCCGGCGGTGGCTCCGCGTTCGGCGAATGCCGTTTCCGGCGAATCAGCGAGATACAGAACACTTTGTCCCTGGTCGTTCAGTCGGCCAATTCGCGAGAGTTGAGACGGCGGTTCTCCAACTTCGATGAGCAGCGTCGGTTTTCTCGACATTTGGCGAATTCGAAACATCCGCGCATCGCGGTAAAAAATCGGACAGTGATGATTTACGCCAATCGACAACCGTTCCAATCGCTCACTCAGCTCAAATGCCGAGCTCGGCACGATCTTTTGCCGGAGTTCGTCGTCTAAAGCAGCGAGCAGATCGATTGACCCAGCCATGACATCCGCCGGCTCGCTCATGTCGCGTGATGCTGAATCGCGTCATTCACTTGGGCCAATGTCGCCAAGTCCGCGTCGGAAAGTTCTTCATCCATCACATAGGAATAGCGGAGCACTGTGTTCGTGGGTCCTTCGACGAACTGGATAGCAGTTGCTGTTTGCAAATAGAGAAGCGCACCTGGAATGGTTTTTTTCCCAACGAACAGGTTGCGCACATTTTCGGCTCCGTTTTCGGCGATAAAATCTCTGTGAAGCTCGCGCGCGTGCTGTCGTAGGAGTTCTACCGGTGCACGATAATCAATCCAAGACCCATAAGTCGGCGTTTCCTCCCCCACTGCAAATTTTTTTGCGTTAAGCATTGGCCACATTTTTTCATGGTCGATTTGATTCTTCAGATTGATAATCACGCAACCGACTTCGGCGGGGGAATTTTCAATCTGTTCAATTCCCTCTTTCAATCGATCGAACATCGTTTTCGGAGATCTTCCCGACAGAACCTTGCACGCAAAGCCCCAACGCCGCCCGTCCAGTCGCGTCAAGGTATCTGGATTGTCGCCGTAGGAAAGAAGGGGACCATCCAATCGAGTTTCGGTTCCGATTTCGATACAAACGAGCCCGATAAGGAGCTCAAAAATCTTCGCGGCGACTTGATCTGTTGGAGCTACAACGTTCTGCGCGATAGTCCCCTTGTTTAGAAGTCGCAAGTGGTCGGCGAGGAAAGGAAAATCAGGCTGGTTCTGCAGTCGCACAATCCGCCGAATAAGATCATGCAGCCCGAAAGCCGGGCGAAACCGAATTCTCAAATCTTCCATCGTGTCGCCGATCGTGTACTTGCCGCTCTCGAGATCCCGCAGGTCGGAACACATTTTTTCGAGCGGCGAACCGTTTGCAATCTGAATGTCAAAGCGCTTGAGGACGCGCTCGAATTCTTCGGTCTCGCTCTTGACCTGCTCGAAACTGATATTGTCACGCTCGTCCAAATCTGCGTCGCTCAATAGACGTGGGTCAGGGGAGTAGAAAGACTCTTTCGATTTTTCGTCATAAACGATCAATTCACGACAGGTTGTTAGAAGCTCTGCCAACTCGTCCTTCGTGAATCCGCGAGCATCGAAACTCACGACGTTATCGCCCTCGATTTTCGTGAATCGTATCCGGCGAGAAGATTTTGACGCCAGGCAGGCTTCGATGATTGCCGCCAACGCCACGAATATCGCAGCCCCTTCTTTGGAAAAGACGAGTTTCAGAACCTCGGCGACGCCTGTTACGTCGGCAGAAAGCTGATGGATCTCTTGACGCTTTACTGTTACGCCGGCGTCCGATGCCGCTTGCTCGAAGGCATCGAGCTCAAGTTTCGGACCGAAAACCAGGAAGCGTTTTTCCATACGAGCTGCTAACCGTACCACTCAACTGCTGCGACTCACAATCGCGGAGTTGACGCAAAATTTGACGTAATGTCATTTTCCAGGAGCGGAGCCTACGGGGCTCGAACTCGTTACGGCAAATTCTCCTTTGGTACTGCTAGGGGGTTCAGATTATCTAGCCGCGATGCGCATTTTGCGCGCGTCGGCGTGCCCTGCGAAGCGCCTTAGGTCGGCAACACCAGGATAACTTTTCCTCAAGATTTCATTCTCTTCGGAGTCCGCCTTCGAGCTAACTCAATCTCAGGCCTCGCGGATTCGAGCCTTGTATTTTGCGTGCAGCGTGGATTCCGCCGCAATATTGGGGCTGTACGTCTTAAGCTCAAACGCGATTACGTCGTCTGCGTTCAAATTTGTTTGGTCGATACCGGCTTTCGCGGGCTGCCCATTGACAAAAAACTCCCAAAAGTAAAACGGATGAGCCGACGAGATAAAACTCTCGTACGTCTCATTTATCATGACGACTAGATACCCAAGCCTCGCTCCAAAATATTGAAGCCCGTAGGTAAACTCCGATTGTTTGTTCAGTGAATCATACGCTCCTTCGATTGCCTGCTGTGCATTCATTCCCGCCGAAAAGGGAATGGATACAGTGGGGCCGCCGACAACTTGAACGGTTACGCTATTTTGCTGGGAGGACATCGAATCACCTCGTTTCCTAACGACTTTCCACAAAATTGTAAATATCGAATCCGACCGCCCAGGTCCGTTCACTTGTCGATCTGCAAGGCCGTTGTCACCGCTGCGGTCCGATTTTCGACCCCAAGTTTTGGATAAATTCGCTCCAAGTGCTTGTTCACTGTGGCTGGCGCGATATGCAAAATCGCGCCGATTTCGGGATTCGATTTCCCTTGCGTGAGCCAAAACAACACCTCACCTTCGCGTGGCGTCAATTTGCGATGTCGCCGGGTCCGCTCATCGCTTTTTCCTTTGGTTAACTCAAGTAAAAGGATGATCAAATCGTCCGTGTACGAATCCTGTTCTTTCACGTACAAGTGAGCTGTCTTTTTCGCTGCCACTAGCGACTTGCCATGATTTCGACGATTACGTTTTGCTAACCAGCGGCTAATCTTTTTTGGCAAGACACCTGAGCGAGCCGGACGGCCAAAAAATTGCGCTAGCCATCGGCGAGCAGCCGCATCAGCAAAGCGAATTTTGCCTTCTGGAGCGGCCAACACCATCGCTCGTCGTTTCGCTCTGCCGCGGTTTCCACGCGGTGCATTTTTCCCGACCGGCATAACCCTTCAATTAGGTACTACGGTTTTTGTCGAAAGAAGTTCGCAAAAATTTTGAGAAATCTTTTGCCTCGCGCCACTGCATACTCCCCCTGTAGAAAAATGTGCGGCGATTGCCGTATATACAAAAAAAGCGGAAACTGGCACCATCGCGGCCGCGTGAACTCACCCCCCCTGAAAGATTGCGATAACAGTCATCATCGCAGTTCAGCCGCTAAACTGTCCTGATCTGATCGTTCACACTGCTTGCCTGTTTATGAATAAAACAACACAACTAATCTGTCGTATATTCGCGGTAATACTCGTCACGATCGTAATTGTCGGGGCCGCCTCTCTATACCGATCCCGATCAAATCAATTGACGACTGCTGGACCAACAGACGCCGACATTTTCCATTGTCGCTGGTTTCCAGAGCCGCTCGTGCCAATCGCCGGCAAAACGACGCCGGAGGAGAACGCGGCGTTGTTCGCTGCGATTCATGCTCACGGAAATCGCCGCGACCAGGATGATCATTCCGCAATTCTTTCATTTCTCGATCAATTTCCGCGCTCCGCTTGGCGCGCAGCATTGCTTACGAATCTTGGGCTTGAATACCGACATACCGGTTGGTTTCTCAAGGCGCTCGATGCGTGGGAGGAAGCGTGGACGATCGGAAGGGGTGACAAATCACAGCTGGGTAAGCCGCTGATTGATCGCGCTGTTGGAGAATTGGCTGAGCTCAACGCGCGATTAGGTCGGCGCGTTCGAGTTGAGGAAATTCTGAAAGAGATAGGGAATCGACCAATGATTGGGCCAGCAACAGAAAAAGTGACCGCTGCGCGTGAAGGCGTTTGGATGATGCATAACGAGCCTGGCAACGCTTTCAAATGCGGCCCTTTCGCTCTGGATCGAATCCGCGCTTCGCATCATCCCACCAATGCACCTGATCCTAAAATACTAGCGGCGCAATCAACCGATCACGGGATGTCTTTAGATGAGGTTTGGAAATTATCGGGGGAATTGGGAATGAACTACCAAATGGCGAAACGCGCTCCCGGCTCGAAAGTTGTTGTGCCGTCCGTCGTCAATTGGAAGGCGAACCATTACGCTGCGTTGGTTCGTGAAGAAAATGATCGGTATGTCGTCGAAGACCCCACTTTTGGCGATCCCATTCTAGTGAGCAAGGCTGCCCTAGATGCGGAGTCGACTGGCTATTTTCTGATTCCCAATGCCGATCTCCCGCAAGGCTGGGAGCGAATCGGAGCCGAAGAAGCTAAGAAAGTTTGGGGCATGGGCAACACCGGTGATCACGACCCCACTGGAACAAAAACCTGCGACGCGAAGGCCAAACCGGACTGCGGCTCAAATTGCGGACCCATGGCGACCTACAATTTCCATTTACAAACCGTCAGCCTGAACATTGTGGATACACCGGTTGGTTACACGCCTCCGCGCGGGCCGGACATGCGTTTCACGATCACCTACAATCAGCGTGAAATGAGCCCGACCATCAACCACTCCCACAGCAATTTTGGATCGAAATGGGTTTGTAAGTGGATTGCGTGGGTTGATGGCGATCCAACAATCGCGCCGACCTACGCGACGCGTATTTTCCTGCCGAGCGGGGGTTCTGAGCTTCATACTGTATCTTCAGGAACTTTTTCAACCGATCCGCAGAGTGGGGCGACGCTAACGGTCTTTCCGAATCCGACTACAGGGCGTTTTGAACGCAATCTGCCTGACGGTTCCAAGCAGGTGTTCGAGCTGCGGGATTACATCCCGTTTTACGGCTCGAACAACGTTTATATGACAAAATCGGTTGATCCGGCTGGAAACACGACCCTTTTCAATTACGACAGCAGTTTCAGGATCACGTCGGTAACGGATGCGCTTAATCAAACCACGACGATCACCCACCTGAGCAACGATCCGGGCGTGCTGCCCGACTTTTACCTGATCTCGCAGATCACCGATCCGTTGGGCCGCTCAGCGACTTTTGATTATCAAAACGGCCAACTGATAAGAATTCACGACGCGATCGGTATTACTTCGCAATTCGGCTACGCGACGGGAACGGATTTCATCAACTCGATGACCACGCCGTATGGAACAACAACATTTTCGCAGCCAACAAGTTCGCTGGACGCGACTACACCGCCGTCCGGCAACGCGCGCGTGATTCAAGCTGTCGATCCAACAGGCACTGTCGAGCGGGTCGAATATGGCCATCAGGCTCCCGGAATTGCCGATGCTCAGCCTGATGTTCCGGCGGGACTGGGTATCCTCAACACCAGCTACGAGTTTCGCAATTCATTTTACTGGGACAAAAAAGCCACCGCCATGTATCCGCCCGTAAACGGGGTATATGATTTCACTAAAGCAAAGCTAACCCAATGGTTGCACACGTCGGATGGTGGTTCTGCTGCAAACATTAAGGAGCGCGAGAAAATGCCGCTGGAGAATGCGGTTTACTATTTGTACGCGGGCCAAACAGATACTCGTTTCGTCGGCACCAATGGCTTCCCCACGAAAATCGCGCGCGTGCTTGATGACGGCACCACTCAGCTTTGGCAATACGAATACAACAGCATCGGTAGGATGACGAAATCCACCGATCCAATCGGCCGAGTAGTCAGCTACGATTACGATACGAATAGTATCGACCTTCTCAAAGTTCGGCAGACCACTGGGGCGAACAATGAGACGTTGCGGACTCTAACATACAATTCGCAACACAAAGCTCTCACCGACAAAGATGCGGCCGGAGAGATCACAAATTATGGGTACAATTCGTATGGCCAGTTAACCACCGTGCAAAATGCGAAGAACGAAACGACAACCTATGCCTACGGCGACGGAACGACCGCCCCCGTTGGCTATCTGGCATCAATCACGAGTCCGCTCTTTAACGGCAGCTCAGCGGCAACGACTTTCACCTACGACAGTGCGAATCGTGTTCACCTCGCTACCAGTAGCCCGGACAACTACACCACTACCACCGATTACGATAATTTGGACCGTCCAACTCAGATCACTTATCCGGACCTGACAACAGAACAGTTTCAGTACACGCAGGACTTTGGGCAGGGTCTGACAAACATTTTGGATCTCACCAAAAGTAAGGATCGGCGCGGAAATTGGACGACCCGCCATTACAATTCCAACCGCCAAATGGATTCCATCACCGATCCGCTAAACCGAACAACGCAGTTCGGCTGGTGTTCCTGTGGCTCGCTCACCAGCATTACCGACGCGCGCAATAAGACAACGACATTCAATCGCGATTTGCAGAGCCGCGTATCGTCAAAAGTTTTCCATGACACGAAGTCGATCTCTTACATTTACGAGACCACCACGAGCCGGTTGAAGTCGATGACCGACTCGAAGAATCAAACCACGAACTACCAATACTTCGCCGATAACGATTTGAAACAAGTCAGTTACACCAACGCTCAAATCGCAACACCGACGGTCAATTTCACCTACGATCCGAATTACAATCGTTTCCTCACAATGGCGGACGGCACCGGCACGACGACGTACGCATATAAACCAATCACGGGTTCGGTCTCTTTGGGCGCGGGACAATTGCAAACGGTGGATGGGCCACTCACGAATGACACGATCAGTTATACGTATGATGAGGTCGGCCGCGTCTTGAGCGAAGCAGTGAATGGCGTGACTGGCAGCCGCGCCTACGATTCACTTGGGCGAGTTGGAACGGTTACAAACCCGCTGGGGACATTCACGAACACCTACGACAGCGTGACGCCGCGGTTGTTAAACACGGCGTTTCCGAACGGCCAAGCTACCAATTACACTTATCTGACGAATACTGGCGATCGCCGCCTTCAAACGATTCAGAATAATGACGTCAGCGCGTCGATTCTCTCAAAGTTCGATTATATCTACGATCCTGACGGCGAGATCACGCAATTAACCCGCCAGCTCGGACCGACCGGATATCCCAAGCGTTGGTTCGGCATGAGCGGATCGATGTACGATGCAGCGGATGAGTTGACGAATTTGACCGAACAACAATCGAACGATGTTTACGCGAGCACTGCGTTTAGTTACGACGACTCTGGAAACCGAACTGACTTCGGCACTTTTACCTTCAACGACGTCAACCAACTGACCAATTCCGGCTACACCTACGACGCCAATGGGAATCTGACTGCCGATCCAGCCAAGACGTATGAGTGGGATGCCGCCAATAGATTGACCGCTATCAATTATAATGGCTCCGCGGCACGCACGGAATTTACCTATGACGGTTTAGGACGGCGCGTGAAAATCGTGGAAAAGAACGTCCCCCCGCCGCCTCCGCCAGCCATCAACTCGAACCTTACGCCTGCCGGCCGCAACTACGTCGTCACCACTTTCCCGACCGTTTCCCTGACTGCCGGCACCTATACGTTGACCATTACCGGTCTGAATCCAAACGGCGGAACAAATATGGCGTTAGTGGACGCGATCAAGTTGAACACCGTTCTAATCAGCAACGGCGGTTTTGAAACTCCGGTCTTGGTAAGCGGGCAGTATGTGTTCAATCCGACGAACGCGACGCCGTGGACGTTTACAGCGACGACTGGCATTACCAGAAACAACAGCATTTATACCGGAACTGTTACTGCTCCGGAAGGACATCAGGCGGGCATGGTTCAGAATACAGGTAGCCTCGCGCAGACGATGAGTCTCACCGCCGGGAGCTACTCGCTCAAGATCAGTGCGTCGCAAGCAAAGGGAAATACTACCTCCCAGACGATTAATGTGACGTTACAAAATGTCCCGACTGTTCAAGTGAACAGCACGAAACAATTTGTGTGGACTGGCAACCGAATCGCGGAGGAAAGGGATGCCAGCAACAACGTCTTGCGCCGCTTTTATCGTCAGGGCGAACAAATCAGTGGTACCAGCTATTACTATACGCGGGATCAATTGGGTAGTGTCCGCGAACTCGTAGACGCGACCAATGCAATCCGTGCGGAGTATGATTACGATGCATGGGGAAACCGAAATAAACTCAGCGGCGACCTCGATGCGGAATTTGGCTACACGGGTTATTATTTTCATCAACCAAGCGGTGTAAATCTTGCTCTTTATCGAGGATATGATGCGGTCACCGGGAAGTGGCTAAGCCGAGACCCTATCGCAGAGAGAGGCGGCATAAATCTCTATGGCTACGTTTTCAACGATCCCATCAATATGATTGATCCGCTTGGTTTGGCTTGTTGTAACCATGATTATTTGGACTGTTTGGCAAATTGCATTGAGAAAGAACGATTCGATCTGATCGCAGTACTCGGTTCAGCTGCGGGTACTTTCGGGTTTGGAACAATGCCAAAAACTGCTGCAGAAGCTGCAAGAAGCACCGCATTCGGAACTCCTAAGAATCCGGAGTTTACAAGTCAGCTCAGTCGTTGGGCTGGCAGACTTGGTGGAAGACCCGGCAATTGGGGCTGGTTAAGGGATTTCGGACGAAGTAGCCTCGGTCGAACTGCAGGCGTCGCCGCGACGGGCAGTTTAATATTTGAGGGATTTTACGATCTTGGAGCGGAAATTCGCTGTTCGATTGTATGCTCCCAAGATAATTGCGCCTATTAGTTCGCTATGTCTGAGTCGGAAACACTGCCATCTGTAACCGAGCAAACACGCTCTTGGATCGCGTGGCTGTTCGGGGTTTCAGACAATTCCCTTCAACCCTCAACAAAAATTGGAGTTGAACTGCAACCGTCTACTCGTTCTTTTTACGGTAATGAGACATTTGCCGTCTTCACTGAGGATCTTGTTGATATTGAAAAAACACTAAAGCGCGAAGTCTCACTACTAGATCGGGGTGTGACAGTTGGAGATTTCTGCACACTTGTCGAAGACCTCGATAGGGCCAATCCGCTAGCTTGTCAGCGGCTGTTGCGCAGTTGGAAGAAGCTCGTCAGCCTGGATAGTAAGCCAAAGTGGCGAAAGGCAATTTTTAAGACAATTGGGATTTAGAATAATTATCATCACGCTTGCACTCGCGGCTTCTGCACCAGCGGACAAGGTTTTAACCGAACAAGATCTGCTCACCATCGCGCTGCATGATGGCTCCATCAAGGACGTTCTCGGCTCGAAGAATCTGCTGCGCTAAGACTTGGTCAACATAAACGGAGGAGCCGAGCTAATGCCGACAAAGTCGCAAGAACTGCCACAGTTGTGGCGAAGTAGCTCCAAGCGTATCGGTGCTTTGGTATTGATCGTAGTCATCCTTTCTGCGACGAGCGCCTTCTCGCAGATAGCCGTACTCAACCACAACAGCAACTTGCGAAAATCGGCTAATTCGTCGAGCGAGATTCTGGAAGAACTCTCAGCTGGCACACAGGTGACACTGATCTCAAAGAGGAAGCGCACCGGCTATTACCACATTCGGACGCAAAATGGTGCCGCGGGATGGGTCTGGGCCAGAAACGCCACGATGTCAGCTGGTGGAGAAACATCGCCGACGCCGGCACCCGGCGGCCCTGCGACGGGAAAAGCCTTTGATCCAGGTTGCACATTGCCATTCGATTCAATCAAACAGAAGCATCCGATCATCGATGACAGCTGCAGTATCGATGGCGAAAAAAAAGGCGGTAGTGTTCCTGACGAGCAAAAACTCGTTGAGAACCACGCAAAGAACAACTTCTGCTTAACGGGTACTCCGACAGATATTTCTTACCACGGTCTGCTGGAGCTCGAAGCCGCAACTAAGAAGGTCCGTGGCGTTGATCTATCTAATGCGGAAATCAGAAAGACAAAGCTCGGCCGCCTTCTCGTCGTAAATGACCAAAAGATTGGCGAAGGAAACCTCGTTCGCCTCACGATCTACGTGATCCATAACAAAGCGGACTATGCGGACACGGGTGACAAAGGCGAGGGCGGTGAAAGCGTCAACTGCAATCGCCTTTCTAACGAAGAAAACGACATCCACATTCCCTTGGCTGAAAAGCCAACAGCGGCCGAAACTGTAAGTGTAACGGTTGAAATGAGCCCGCACTTTCGGCCGCCTAAGTGGACGCCAGAGCAAATAAACGCTGCCAAAAATCACCCCATCCGCGTCGTGGGACAGCTATTCTATGACTCTGCTCACAGGACTAAAACTGGAGGACGCACGGGTGCCCCGCGAGCGTCGCTTTGGGAGATCCATCCAGTTTATCAGTTTGAGGTGTGCACGCTCGGCGACGTGGGTTCATGTACGAGCAGGGGCGATTCGGTTTGGAAGCCACTCGACCAATTTCAGCCATAGTTCGGGGCGTCGATGGCTACGATTATGGTGAAGCAGTGGAGAGTGAACGCCCGAAAAGACAGTACGAAGTACATCCTTTATGTCGCAACGAGCGATGAAGCCATTCGCATCGATCAACAAGCTGGAAGCGGCAGCTCGCTGATCGAGTTTGCTAGACACGGCCGATTCTCATCCGAATAGTAATGATGATCACCGCGATCTGGCGATCGGCGCCTGTGGGTACTACGCGAAAACGCAAAACATAGAATTAGGCGGACCGCTCGTGGAGGTTGATACAATACCCAATGGGCTGAAAAATGACTGGCTGGGCGGCAAACCAGGATCAGGTACCTTCGCGGTGATCGTCTATGAACAGCAAATGCCAAACTAAATGCGTCAAAGAGTAGTTCAGAGAACCCGACCAGCCCTCGCATTTACCTCACGTGCTCGGCAAGTTTTGTTACGCGCATTGAAATCCGCACACGTAATCACCGCGATGGGTGTGCTGTCGGCACTCTGCTCATCATCGGTGGCGTCGGGCGGCACAGCGTCACTTTTTCCGAAGGCAATAGTCAAAACGGAAGACGTCGAACTCGCAATTAAGACGGAATGGGACCAACGGAAAAACTACGATGTTGCACCGAATCAAGGAGAGCCGTGGTTCTCAGTAATAGACGGTACGTCACACGTGCTCATCAGCGCTCCACACGCGACGGCGCAGATCCGAGAAGGTAAATCGAAATTTGCGGATGCTGGCACGTGCGCTCTTGCCGTGCTGCTGAACCGCCTCGCGAAAACGCCGGTTATTTATACAACGCGGCAATCCCCTTCAGACCCGAACTTTTACGACGATAATGAGTACAAATCGACTCTCGCTAAACTGCTCGACAAGTACCATCCCAAATTAGTTTTGGACCTCCACGCATCACATTTCTATCGGCCATACGATGTTGATTTCGGAACAATGGGAGGTAAGTCGCTCAAAGGACATGGTGTCTGGCTTCGTCACCTGAGTGAATGTTTCATTGACGCAGGCTTTAGAGACTTGTCTCAAGACTATTTTGCTGCGAGCACCAATCAAACAGTCACAAAATTCGTTCGCACCAAAGGCGTATCGTGCGTTCAGCTCGAATTCAATGAGACTTGGTTAAATCTGTTCAATGAGGTCGGAATAAAATCTGCCGGAGGAGGCCCGACTGACATCTCCGAGGATATACTTCGTGTCGATCAACATGGTGCTCACCGCTTCTCCTCCACTTTAGAAGCACTCGTTCGGTTCATCGGATGGATCGACCGACCGAGCGACTCGAATCATTGAGTATTTCTGGCGGCTGCGCGTGCCTTGTTAGCCGAGATTCCAACAGATCTCCGACCAGGCGACTTCGCCCCAAGATTCCTCCGACAGATCTTTGAACCGTTCCCAATTGATCAAGTGCGGGTGATTATCTACTAGGTCCTCTAAACTCCTCGCAATTTCCTCTGCGTCCATTGACGCGCGAAGGTCTATTCCATAAATCATATTCCGTTCAAGTTCTCGGTCGAGATACACGACCATGTCGAACTGCTCCAAGTCTTCCGCTAACGCCTTTAGGACTGCGGCGCGACAAACGGTTTGGTCAGGAGAGTTCATTGCTCAGCCGGTACTCGAAAAAGCCATTACCTTAAAGTCTCTCGCACGAAGGCCTCATCGCTAATCAATTGCTGATACAGCTGGCGTCGTTCGACGGCTCTTGCGTCGATTCGATCACCGCGCACGGTGGTACTCATTTCTACAGGGATCTGCTCTAGCGAAACCGCTTTCGCCCGCGCATAAACGCGCTGCTGATCTGCGGAAGGAGTGCCAAATTCTGAAACAGGAGTCGAAAGAACATTGATTACTCTCTGATTCAGATTTGCTTCTGCCTGTGCAGCAGCCTGTTGCCGGCTCGCAGCGTATGACTCCGCAGTTTGTTGAGTGATCTTTCGTTGCCGACTCTGCTCTCCCACTCGGTTAGCGGCCTCTTGCTTAGCCGCGTGCTGTCGTTGAAGAAAGTCCGCTGTTTCCTTTTCGGTCGCTGCGTATCTGCCACTTCTTAAAGCCTCGATCAGATCCGGCGATGCACCGAGCGCCTTTAACTCCTTCTCTTGTTCGGCGTTGAACGTGCCATAAACACGGCCGCCGATGAGATCTTCTTTTATGATCGTCTCGCTCGAAAATCCCGACCGCAGCATTAGGCTGATTTCATCCAGCGTGATCGCGGTACAATGGGCCGCCAAGAAGTGCATCAATATCAGAGTGAGAACTAAGACGGGCAGCCAACCGATTATCGGTCTGTTCATATACCAATTTGGGATTCTGATAGGCAAAGGAGCTAAAACCATGCTCGTTATAACATAAATATCCGATTTTGGGATAACCGAATTTGGTATCGACGTTCGCCGCATGCCGAGGCGAACTCGCCGAAAGACGCGATTCTCCCAACCGTATCTGAGATTTCTCAAGCTGCTGCGCGAAGCCAGGATCAAAGCTGACCTAACCCAAACCCAAACAGCGAGGCGAATACGGCAGCCTTAATCGTTCGTTGCAAAGTGCGAATCGGGAGAGCGTCGCGTCGATGTCGTAGAGCTGATTGTCTTTTGTCGCACATACCGAATCGACCCAGCCAAGTTGATTCGCCGACTCCGCCGGCCGAAATAAAAGCGTCGAACGGATTTATCGGAAATGAGGTCGTGAGCGCAATTGCCTAGGGACTCTGCCTGCAGAGCGAAGTTTCATAGCGGAAACCCGCAGTCATTGCCGATCTGTTAGAGTGCGTAGCCAAACGCAAGGGCTATAAGCGGGACCTCCAACTCTGTTTCGATCGAGATCCCTAGCGCACCGGCAAGAGCGTCATCTATGAATCCTCCGATCCAGACGGTTGAAAGGCTTCTCATCGTAAATGCTGTATCCACGAGTGCGCAGGCAGCACCAACTTCGAGTAGGGCGAATCGATAACCGCGCGCACCATACTTCACGCAGATTCGCGGTAGAACTGACGAAAACACTAAAATGCCCGCTGGATCTGCGGCGCTAGTGCGCAAGAACGATTGCTCAGCACGACGTACCGAAGCTCCGTCTGTGAAAAGAGTGCACAATCGGCATTGTGATGGATCAAAATGGTAGAGAGCATACGGCAAATCAACGATTCTCTGTGCGATTAAATAAACCTCGGTTGGGTAGCGTCCGCCTGCAGACGGGTATGGCCGACTGATAAAGGTTCCTCGATGGATGTCCCGGAGAGCGGAGCAGATTACGCCGGACACTATCTCCAACGGTACATTTCGGTTTGGATCGAAGACTCTCGTTGATGTACGAGCCGCGATTGCACTATCAAAATGTTCCTCACTGCGCGTTTGCACTTGAAGGGTGCGATACGGAAATCGTTCGTACAATTTCCGATCAACAGACGTCCATGCTTTGGGGCTCTCGCTTTCGTCCGCCGTCGGATCACCAGAAACTAGCTTGCCAAGCGCGTGACTATCCAAAACACCTGTCAGCGATTTCTCAATATCATGTGCAAAACGCATTAAAGAAATGGGTGTGGAATACGATTTACCGACTGCGCGTCGTAGGAACTGGTTAATCCGAGCATTCTTTCTATGCGCTGAATTCGTTCCCATGCGATATCCTGGAGCGATTCGGTGAGATATAATGGCTGGAACGTGGGAACAACCGCTTTAACGGATATCCAACCAGCATCGCACGTTTTTTGAGGCAACCTGCTCGTCAGATCAACGAAGAACACATCGGCGCCGGTCACACGCGCGAAATTTGCAAGCGAGAAGACGGTCGTCATGTCCGCAATAGACTGCACTGAGATGACATGGACCTTTTTCAGCGCTCTTTCTATGGATGTTTCCGCGACATTTGATCGCAAGTAGCGAGCACGTCCCTCTAACGTTTCGGGCGTGGTAAAGTGTTGAGGCAGCGAGCGGACCCAGCAACGTAGTTGGTAAGCTTCCAGGAGGGAATCGCGGCATGCGTCTTCGATTCGCAATGCCGCTCTTGCGCCAACTGTAAATCGCACTTTGGGATATGATGATTGATCTTCCAAAACGCAGGCTACGATTACGGCCGGAGCGTCAGTGTACAGAACCAGAAAATGTGGTTCAAACCGATAGCGTTGAAACTCCTCAACTAGGAACGAAAGCGTTGGAGAAAGCGAGGCAACCTCACCCGAATCCAGCAAACCTAACTCCCATTGTCGCAGCCACCACAGCATGAATGCGTCTCGCTCGATTATTTCAAGTAACCCACGTCGTTTTGCTTCATTCTCATCCAATGCTGCAGCTGCTCCGGTAGTGATCGGCGATCGAAGGATTGTTTCGTTCTCTGGAAAAAGGAATGGGACGAGAATTAACTGAGCGGGGATATATCGAGTACGCTCTAGATTATCGACAGCTTGCACCCAGCTTAAACGAAGATGTCGACGTTCCGGTGCTAAGCGCATCCTTCCAGCCACGACGCAATTTGGATCGAAAGCGGCATCAGACAACTCAGACCATGTTGCCTGAGCAAAGCAATCAGCTTGTGACGGGAGGAGTGACCATCTCTCTACAGCTTCACCTGCTGCCTTCCACACCGCGTCAGATTTCGTAACTCCCGCGCCACCGGCGTGAGTAGCTTCCGCTTGGTCATCACCGCCGTCAGAAGACGCGAGAATTACCGAGATCTGCCAGAGCTTGGGCTCATCGAAGTACGGTGCTTCGTTCCAGTAATCAGCGACAATTACCGGATCATTTAAGACTGATTCAGGCCTATCGTCCAACCGACTGGCGAGCTGCTTGGATAAAGCGTTCTGTCGGACTTTTTCCGCAGGTTCCGTTGCAGGCGCCACTGCCAGAACTGCACTGTTCCTGTGTGGCACTGACGGTCGAAGTCTTTGTGCCGCCAATAACGCGGCTGATCCAGAAGTGCTTGCCGAAGACGCTGATTGAAGCACGTGTTTGCATCGAATTACCGTTATTTTCGCCCAGTTTGACTCTGTCGTCAACAAGTTCGGGCGTGCGCGGGGCGCTGATCGCGGCGACCATCCTGCGACTTTTTTGGATCTCTGCTTGCGCGCCTTGTCGATTCCAGCGCGCGACGGTCGTTTTCTCCGCAAAGTGTCGGCGCAATCGAAGGAACCATTCATTCCCTTGGGCGAAATCCGCCATAAATCCGGAAAGGTCGTTTATGCTTGGGCGTTCTCTGGAAATTGCGACCTCAGCAAAATTAAGAGCAATGTGTTCGAAATGGAATGGCCGCCGAAATCAGGTCAGATGAAGCAGTTTCCAGAGATTGATAAAGCCGACTTCTTCGACATGACGCGGGTCAAAGATAAGATTCTACCGGTGGAAGAACCGTTCGTGACGCGCTTGGCCGAGACGTTTCCAGCGGGGCACAAAGCGCAAGAGTCTGTCATAACAAGTTCGCAGACGTTGCTCGGTCTGTGATTTTCTTTTTAACCCGTTCGTTCTGCTAAGATGAATTGACGACCTAGGTCGCTTTTATGAACGCCTTTTCTCAGACAATCATCTCCGCCCTGACCCTTCTTGGTGTCGGCGGTGTCGTCGGCGGATATATCACGTATCTGCTCGACAAAAAGAAAGCGCGAGAATTCAAGGTCTTGGAGCAGAAAGAGAGAAGATACAGATCATGTATTTTGTATATGGACGCCTTCTTCGAGCCGAAAAACATAAAATATCTGGCAAGCCGGCAGCCGGACATCGATGAGGCCAAAGACGTTATTGAATATTTGAAAATGGAATTTTACGAGATGACGCTTTACGCCTCTAAAGATGTCATTTTCGCTGTTAAGAGCTTCATCGAGAATCCCGGGCGCGAGAATTTTCTGAAGACGATCTTGGTGATGAGGCGCGATTTGGGGTCGAAGAGAGTCGATTTGGTGTTGACCGATATCGAGCTCAAACTCGACACGCGATAAAGGACGAACTCCGGTGTTAGGAGGATTCAAAAACTCTTTACCGCTCTTCGCGCGAATCTTAATCTGGGAAGTAGTTCTGGGGGGAACTAACGCCGCCTCTTATGCCTTCGGTATGAGGGGCGGTGACCCCTTTTTCTTTTTAACCAGTCGCTCCCCTCAGACAAATGAATCCACGCCCCTCGGGGCTAATATTCAGTCGGTCAAGCCGACAGAGGTTGAGGACCCGTCGAGTTAGCCGACCGTGGTTGTTTTTTGATCTTCGACGGCCAAAGATCGACGAGCTGCGACATTAGGCTTTGAAACCAGCCGATTTTTACCATGTCGCATTCCTCATAACCCAACGCCTTGCACAATTCATTATATACGACAGAGTCGAGGACTCGCAGAATTGGAGGCTCGTCAGCCTCGATCATCAATCTGTCGGCAACCAATTCTCTTATTTTCTCGGGCTTCGGTGAACCAAGACGAACGATTGTCGCTTCGAGCTCTGCGAAGCGTTTCGCTAAGTCAGCATGTAGTCGTGCAGCCGGACCAGCGCCGATAATAAGGTCGGCCGCAGAAAAAATGGCAATAATTGCCGCCAGAACGCCAGTTACCGTCTGGTGTTGACTCAATGCAGTTGCAAATGCTGCCGAACCCGCAACTGCAGCCAGAATTTTCGTGAATTTATCAAACGCGTCAAAAAAACGCCGACGATGATTGTGATAGCGTATTGAACGACGAACACCAAAAAGCAGGTTGTGCAATTCCCGCCTGTCGTGCTCCAATAGCTCAGTCGATTCTGGCTCAGTCATGAATTACGACTTCTTTGGAGTCGGTTTTGGAGGAGGCGGCTCCAACGTATCGCTAACGCCATGGGGTTTAGGACCCTCGTGCTTCGTCGACTCATCAATTCTCCGCCACCGTTCGGGTTCCGGACGAGGCTTTGGGGTTGGTTGCTTAGGATGATCGCGCTTCTCGGCCATGAAAAACTGTAGCTGAAATATAAGCCCTGGGCAATTGGGATCGATCAAGTGCCGCGCAGGCCGTCGGCTTTGGCGTTACGATTTCCGGGGAGGCGGTTCATGCGTGTCGCTTACAGGGTAAATTCGGGGCCCTTGTCGACCCTCGCTTCGAGATGATCCGCCGTTGCGCTTCCGCTTTTTCGCACTCTTTTTCCTAGCCGCTTTCCTCCGCTTTTTAGCCACAGGGCGTTGATTATCAAAACGCGCGCAAACGGACAAGATTTCAATAGGCTCTTTTTCCTTAAACCGTTTCCTCTGCTAAAATGAACTCACGCCGCCTCGGGCGAATAGCCGCCGAAGGCGGCAACGGAAAACCCGTAAGAGCCGCCAGGCTCTAATTCGCCAAGCGATTGGTTCGCTGGCGAACCCGTAAAACCAGTATGAGAGAAAAGGCGAGGATCTCGGGGAAATCCTGGATTCTGCAGAGTGAGCAACGATCTGCCATCCTCTCAACAGTGGCTCGTTTTGTCCTCGAAGAGTCCGACCGGATCTAAAAAAATAATCCGTTACAACTCCGGCCAAAACAAATCGGCAGCCTGATTGAGCCAATTTGCTGCACTTCATCGCAAGAAATCATGGAGCCGTCCGCCTTTTTCGAATCAGAAGCACCCACAGAATCAATGCGATCACAACTAACAGCGCTAGCAACAGCCAGCACAGTCTGCATTCAAGCCCTCTTTCGCCCGCAGCGGTGACGACCTTTCCAAAAACAACGGGAGTTCCCATGTCAACAAACACTTTGGCAGCGTCGTCGTTGCCAATCACTGCAACGTCGAGAGTGCAGGCCTCCAGGAGCGGTCCCGGTTTTACGCCCGCTGCAGTGCAAACTGCGAGCGCCTTGTCTCGAACGTTCGGTTCGAGGTCGCTCGCATAAAAGGGCTTTCCAGGAATACCACGCTCAATTTCCTTGTCGCCGCAAACCGACAAGAGCGACTCGCGGGGAGCAACGCGCCAGCTATCAGCATAATGATGATAGAGATCTTCAGACGAAAACGGGCTCGTGAGCACCGTTCCATCGCGCGCCTCGATCTGGTTCACATTGCCGTTGGGATTGGCGATGAGGCCGCGCACGTTCGCTGGCCAACGCCCGAGGCCCACCGCGACGTCGATCCAGGTAGGGTTCACGGTCGCGCGCACTGAATCGCCGCTCTGTCCCATGATCACGTAGACATTGCCTCTTCGTACAATGTCGACACCGTCGGGCAAAGAAATCGCTTTGCCGTCCTCGAGCTGTGTCGCCTTGCCATCGACATCGAGCCTCGCCCCAGTGTCGTTGCCTGCCGATGGGAGACAGATGGCGACTTTGGTTTTGCCCATTCGAGTCGCGACGGCCTTGTTCACTGATGCATTCGGCCAAGTTGGCGCTCCCGAAACCTGCCTTGTTTGCACAACGAAATCGGGATCAACTTCAGCCAGGACAAAATCACCCGTCGCCTGAAAATCGTAAAAGAGGCCGCCGAAAGTCGCCAAGTGAGTATCGCCCACGCTGACTGCCGCCGCGCAATTCGACGCCGCGCCGCCGGCGATGCTCTCCCTGAAGATGACTGCCGGCCCCGGCTGCGATGCAGTGGGAGCGGTTGGCCCGAAGCTGAGGTTGTTCGTCTCCGCCGTGAAACCTTGCGCCACGCAGGGCGGAGGAGTAGTGCCTCCGTAAATAATCCTTGTCCTGGCGACGACGTCCGCTCCGCTGTTGAAGCTCGCCATCCCACCGCCAGCGCTGTTGCCACCGTAGCCGAAGATGTTGAATTCGGCGACCTGCCAACCCGCGGCTGCATTGACGGCATTGTCACCGTTGATCGCGTAGACAGTGCCACCGGTGGATACGGTGACAGAATCGTTAGCCGCACTGACTGCGCCGCTCAGGCTCAACTGCCCCAGGTTGGTGATGAGCTGGTTCGGGACTCCGACGGCCCCCCCAGTGTTGTTCTTCCAGCAATAGATGTCAGTCGATCCAGTAAACGAGAACTGGTTCCAGCCCTGACCCGCGGGGCAAGTCGTGTTGTATTTGATAAGCCAATACTGAATGAAGCCGATGCCCGAAGACCCGTCGTTCCCGTATACGAACTGCTGCCAACCCTGGCACCCCAGGTTCGGAGAGCCAGCGCACACGGTGCTCGTGAAGAAATTGGTGTTGAGCTGAAGCGTATAGGCGTTAGCTATCGCTGGGCCGCTGTTGCCAATCGGTCCACTCTCACTCGTCACGTTCGTGACGGTGTCGAAAGAGCCGATGGCCGTGGATATGAACCCGGTCGGCGCCTGGGCCGCGATGTCATCGCCGTTGCCCACAACGAAAGGCCGAGCTCCCTGCCGCGGCGGCATCGGAATGTTCGGCGCAGTTGTGCAAGGAACCTCCTTCCACTCCTTGCGCGGATACGAGGACTCGAAGCACCCCTTCTTCGGCAGGGGCACCTCCGCCATGGAAATGCGCCAGTCCTTCCGCAGCCTGGCCTCCTCGGCCGACAGCTGCACAGCCGCAGGCGGGGGGGTGGGCGCAGTTGCCTGCTGAGCCACGGCGTGCGGCGATGCCGCCATGAAAGCCATTACGGCTGCGGACAATAGCAGGATGAGCGCAGAAATGACGCGCGCACTTGAGAGAATACGATTGCGATTAAACCAACGGGGGGTTCTCATATTTTAAGGGGGATTGGGGTTGATGAATGAAACCGCAGACTGCGAATCGGCCGACTAAACGTCAAGCCTTTTCGTAGATTACATTATGTGAATGAACACCGCGCTTGTCCCGTTTTGGGGGTCTGAGACGCTGGCGTTGTAAAGCCTTTAATAGACAGCGAAAACCACTAGGTGGACGAATTTTTCAAAAATCCGTTCCTTCCATAAAACGAACCGATAACCGGCAAGTGAGGCAGATAATTGAAAGGAATCAGGAACTTCGCTCAAGAAAAGCCGTATTATTTTTTAGACGCCTTCGTAGGCCAGTTTGCCGCAGAAAACAGTGAAAGTAGAATGTCGAAAAAACATCAACCACGGCCAATGAAAGCCCAAATCCAATGCCTCAAAAAATCGTAGATCTATCCGCCCGTTCGTCAATCATTCGAGACGAGCCATGGCACCTCCATTTCTGGGAGTCCACACCCGCCGAACTTCTGAGCTTCTTCATGAATCCGCGTGGCGAACTAGAAAGAATGGGCATTTCACTCCCCAAGGATTGCCGGATCGAAACAACCGTTGAGAACCACGATTGGATAGCCGGCCATACTAAGTTCGCGAAGGATAACGGCCCTATTATTATTTGTGGGACCGGCGGTGGTAATATCGCGAAAAATTACTACAAAGTGGCGTTTTATGGACACAAACATGGTGACATCGGGCATCACAAAAAAGAGTTACTGCACAGCTCGAGCGAGGAGCAGCGAAAGGCACGCTGAAATCGCAACGGCCTGCGCAGCTCGAAATTCTCGACCGATTTTGAGTCCGAACGGTTTTTAGAAAACACAACTTATATCATGAAAAACTCATTCAAATCCGCGTCGTTCGACCCTCAGAAATATCCATTTGGCCTACTGTTCGGACGCCTGCTGCTCGCGGTATTTGTTGGCGCTTTGCCGGCGCTCGCACAAACGAAGCAGAACGTGGCGACCTGCCGCGGCGCTGGCTTAACCTTACATTCGCCGCTCGCTCTCAAAAACATCCATGACTACGTGCTAGAAGTTCAATGTGAACCGGAAAAAAAGGTTTCATTCAGGCTGGTGGTCGATTCGACGAAGATTCTCGACGCGCAGGGCCAACCGACAAAAGATTTTGAACGAGCCTTAAACCAATCAGTTGAAGTGACCTACGAAGTAGGAAAAAGCGAACCGTACCGGACAATTGAGGTCAAGTGCTTGGAATATTGACGCCGAGGTTTACCGCGCATGTTACAAGAGAGATCGCTTTCACGGGCAAAAGCAGGGACAGGAACCTTTGTCGATTTTTCCGGAGTCTGGATAAACGAACTTAAGTCAAAAATGACAATTTCGCAGAAGAACGATGTGCTCAGTGGCAGCTATGAGAGTGCGGTGAGCGAGAGTGGCCAGAAGACGACCGGCACCTTACAAGGTTACGCCGATGGAGACTTAATTGCTTTTATCGTTCATTGGAAAGATTTTCAGGCGATCACGGCATGGGTTGGGCAGCTTGATCCGAAGGATCCCAAACAACTCAACACACTCTGGCAAATGACAAAGCAAGTCGCGCCTGGCGAGGAGTGGGCTTCGATAAACGCGGGTGCCGACTATTTTACGAAGCAATAACCAGAGAGTGGGCGGGACGCCAAATCTCTTGAAAACAGAATCGAAGAAATCTCAGGGGCCGACGTCGGTTACCTGAAAGCATGATTTTCTTCTTAACTTGTCGTCTTCGGCACCACGAACTCCCTCATTCATTTTTCCTTAGCCCGTAGCCTCTGATAAAATGAACTCACGCTCGGACGAATAGCCGCCCCAAGGGACAATGTCTTTTAGAACCGTCCCGAAGCTTGTTGCAACCTGGCCGGCCAGTGAATAAACACATTATTAAGATTTGCAGAAATCTACCACGCTGGCGGTCCAATGGAAGCAGTCTACCTCCCGGATGAAACGTAAGGCCTACGCGGTCCTAGATGGCGGGGGCGTAAAAGGAGCCGCCTTAGCAGGATGCCTGAAGGCGGCCGAAGAGATTGGATTGGAGTTTGTTGGATACGGAGGAACATCTGCGGGGAGCATCGTCGCCCTGCTTGCTGCCGTGGGATACACCGGACGTGAACTTGAACAAGTCACTGTCGATGAAATTGAATTTACCGAATTCCTCGATGATGGAGGAGCAGCTTTAGACGAGTTAAAATCTCTTTCGGATCGCTTGGTAACGATATGGAAGGATAAGAAGAGATGGTATTCCAAATTAGGTGCGATAGGCGCAACCGGAGGGCTAGCATGGGATCATCGGCGATTAATCAAAATTCTTTTGACGGATTTCGGCCTTTATCACGCTGAAAAATTGCAGAAATTCCTTCGTACTAAGATCTGCGAAAAGACAAAGTTTTCGGAATTTCAAAAGGACGGCTCTCGCGCGGACGATGATATAACCTTCGATGTTCTTGCGGAAAAGAAGTGTCCTCTTTTCTATGCGGTTAGTTCTGATCTCCATCGCCGCGCCCCGCGCTTCCATTCCCTCAGACATTGTGGAGATTGGTCCGTAATCGATGCCGTTCGTGCGTCGATGAGCTATCCTTTCGTCTTCAAGCCAGTCAGCTTCAACCAAAAACTGCAAGTAGACGGAGGCGTCTGCAGCAATTTGCCTCTTTCTGTATTTGAGAAGGAGCGCAAAGGAGATGGTTTGCCAATTATTGCGTTTGATCTACTCGCATCGAAAAAGGACCCGCCGCCGCTTTACAGATTCGGTGATTTCTGCGGCGATATGCTCGCGACTGCATTGGAGTCAGGCGATCAACTTGTCTCGTCGGTCATGAGCGACGTTGAACATGTTGTAGTACCTATTCCCAAAGGAATCGAAACGCTCGATTTTAAAATCGCAAAGAAAACTAGGAAAGAATTGTTTGAGGCTGGCTATAAAGCAACCTTAGCCCATTTCACTCGACAGTGGGGGCTGGGCGACACCAGTGCGGAGCCAAAGTTATTGCGTGCTCCCGATGGCCTCATCCTTCCCATCTTGAAAGCAGTAGTTGAGGATTTTGAAGTGAATACGCCAGCGCGTGGTTTGCGATCCTTAGTCATGCTTCCCACTGGTAGAGGAACACGCGTTGTCGCGTATCATTTTGGTTGTGACGGAGATGCCGACCGGACTTTGGAACTGCAGGAAGATGCTGGGGCAACGGGCGTTGCGTGGACGCGTCGGGAGGTGATTTTTGCCGATCTAATCGAGGCCCGCGATAACTACCAATCAACGTGGAAAATGACGATCGACCAGCAGAGCAAGATTAGAGAGGATCGGAAGCTCATGGTTGCGATTCCAATTTTTGGCCGATCAGCTACATCCAGTCAGCGCACCGTTTTAGGTACGCTTTCTGTTGACACTAGCACAGCGCGTGAACAAGCTCAGTGGATGGGATCAAAGCAGGATTTCGTTGTTAAGTCGGGTCGGCAATGGGCCGAGATTCTTTCTGCCCGTCTTCTCGGAGCAATATGATAAAATCATCGAAAGTCAGGCCGGATACAGTATCTATCAAGTCTCTTGGAGATGGGCTATACGCCGTTGAGAACGCTGCTGCTAGGGCGTTCCAACCCGACGAAAAACTGTCCGCAATTGTTGGTTCGCAGCCACTTCCTCGCTCGGAACTCACTAGGAAGCTATGGAGCTACATCAAGAAGAACGGTCTCCAGGACAAACACAAAAGAATGCAAATCAATGCAGACGATACGCTCCGAGCGGTGTTCAACGGCAAGAGCCAAGTCGGCATGTTCGAGATGACGAAACTCGTCTCCGGACACATTCGGTAGGAATGCTGGGCATATAGCTGCAAAGCGCGACGGTGGCCCGACACAAGACACTCGCCCGATCTTAAGTTTAAATTGGCGAAGGACGCCTTCTTTGGCGGCAACGGGTGATTTTCCTTTTTAACCCGTAAAACCAGTATGAGAGAACAGGCGATGGTCTGCGGTCTGGCCGCAGTCCTCGGAGGATCTGCCGCAGACGTTCGCCCTCTCATTCGGAGGTCGGAAGTCTTGAAGATTTGCTAACGGAACGTGGCCTTGTAAAAATTTGAAAATTTTGAAAACTTCTTCTCGGATTTGCCGTATTCCATTGTTGAGGCCAATCAATGACGCGCTGTGTCGCCACCGTTCTCGTGATTGTCTGTGCGCTCAGCGCCGACGCAAAGACACGCTCACGAAGCACACACTCGAAATCGAAAAAGCCGTATTGCGCGGGTGTAAAGACTATTACCGATTGTAAACTTGAGGGCTGTCCAAAGACGCCGGGTGACAAGAAAAACTTCGATCCGGAGCTCAATAAGGTGAAGAACAGAAGTGGTGAGGATTCTCAGCCCGCAGTTGATCACACAATTGGGTGGATGAAATCATTGCCGGACCCACAAAATTTCACTGAGGAAAATCGCGCTCGCGCTGAATTAAAGACGCTTGGTGAGGGAGCAAAGATTAGGGTCAGGGCTTGGGCTTTGGATGTTCGTCCCGGAAGTCAAGAGACCTGCAATTGTGGATTGACCGATCCGCGTGATACGGACAATCACATCGTATTGATCGATCCCGCACTGAAGAATCCGAGACAAGAGTGCTTGGAATGCAACTCAATCACGGCAGAGTTTACTCCGCGGGTGAGGTTAAATCACCCACACTTTACACGCGAGAAGCTGCTGCCGCTCATCCGTAGCTCGCGCCCGATCAAGGCAAGTTGGAAAGGCGGTAAGCTCGGTAAGGCGCTTTTGGTGAGAGTGACCGGGTATCTGATGTTCGATTCGCATCATTTTTTGGATGGAGCACTCGTTCGCGAAAACAACTGGGAGATTCATCCGATTCTGAAATTCGAATACTGCCCGCCAAACCAGGTCTGTCGTTCCGACAGCGACGCGAACTGGAAGGACTTGGAGAGCGACTGATTGCCCCAGACTTGCGGCAAGCGGAGTTTTGTTTTGGAGCATTTTGAGAAACATCGACTAACGCTTGTCTCGGCTAGATTTTTCCGAAACCACTTTTCGGAAATTCGTTGGGACGGCTGTCAATATGGCTTTTCTTCGGCCGCGGGGAATAGAATGAGACATACCGACTTAACCAGTCGGATTTCAAAATAGGGTCCCTATTACCCGACGGCTCGTCAAACATAACGGATGTCGTCACGCTCTTTGCGCTCGCAAAGTGGTAACGCAAAGCGGGAGTAGGCCCTTTGGCGCACTCCAAAGGGACATTTGTTGCCCTTTGTGTCCCTTTCATGATCCCGAAGGGGACATGCTTCTGCACTTTCTGGGCTAACTTTGTTTTCCGAGTGCCTTCTTTACGTCGTCGACCATTGGCCCGTTCTGTCGAACGAGTTCCTTTAAGCGATCCTCGGAGACTCCGAGTTTGTCTGCCCAGCGCTTACGCTCCCAGTCTTCATGGACATTAATCCGGTCCTGATCTGGGTCGCCGCGTTCCGTTAAATCATCTGGCATATTTTCCCTTTCGTTTATTCACGCTCGACCTTTTCCCGTTAAATTGTCAAGCGAGCCAAGCAGGTTTCCCTTTGAGGCGATTCGTCTGTAGAATGAAGTGACGACCTCTGTCGATCTATGAATGCCTTTTCTCAGACAATAATTTCCGCCCTGACCCTTCTTGGTGTCGGCGGTGTGGTTGGCGGATACATCACGTATCTCCTCGACAAAAAGAACGCCCGGGAATTCAACGTCTTGGAGCAGAAGGAGAGAAGATACAGATCGTGTCTTTTGTATATGGACGCTTTCTTCGAACCCAAAAACATAAAGTATCTTTCTAGCCGCCAGCCCGACATCGACGAAGCAAGCGATGTAATCGAATATCTGAAAATGGAATTTTTCGAGATGACGCTTTACGCATCAAAAGAAGTCATTTTTGCCGTAAAAGGCTTCATCGAGCAGCCGAATCGCGAAAACTTTCCGAAGTCCATCCTAGCGATGAGGCGTGATTTGGGGGCGACGTTTTCTCTTTACTTAAACGACAATCCTAGAACGGATCTCACCTATCGCACTGCCAAAGCAGTGGCGAATGGAAGAGTCAGGGTGAGTAGGGCTTACGCAGGCCCAGACGCGTTGGTTGCCACCACATCAGGAAGGGTTTCAAGGGCGCGTCGCTTCGCACTATCGTCAATGTGCGTGTAATGCGCATTGATAGCGGCGGATTGATGGCCGATGATGTCCTGAACGACGGCGGACGTAATCTCTGCATTTTTCATCAGACTCGCCGCAGTGCGAAAGACGCGTTTTGCTCTAAAGGTTGCATTTTCTAAAGCGGGGTGTTTTTCGCATTCGTTCCTCCTGGAATGGCATCAGTTAAAGAGTGGGTACTCATCGATGTGCTTGGCCGATCGGCTGAGATTAAATCGCACTTTGGAACCGCACCCGCGGCAGGGAGGAAACACTTCATTGCGGATGCAGGTCACTTCATGCCGGTTGACATGGCAGCGTTCGTGGACCGCCGTGTAGATACCAGACTCCGGAACAGGTTCGCCGGGTTCATACTTCATCCTCACTTCGAAGCGCCTTTTAACCGTCCGCGCGTGTTATTCTCAAATGAAACACTCTTAGAACAGTTGGATCAGATAACTATCGGAGGCTCGACTAACTCCGCGCCGCTGGCTCTTGGATCGTTCGGCTCGGCCCTCTCAAGTCTGGCGTCGTATTTCCACTTTCGCGGAACGCGTCGAATACCGATCGGATAGATCGCCAGCGATCCACTTTTATCGATCCGGAAGCGAACAAAGTTTTTCCAGTCGGGGGAGGCAAGCGAAGAAAACGCCTCATTTTGATGGCGGTCGAATATGTTTAGAGAGATGGCCAGATAAAGTCCCATGATGATTGGCCCAATAATCCAGCCACCGATAAAGAGAATGAGTCCAGCCAGGGTCAGAGAATAAATTGCATGATGCCCGAAACATTTCCACGCAATATAACCAGCCATCCAACCCAGAAAAAAGACAGATGTTAGATGAGCTAAACCGTGAGTCCATCCCGCCACCTTTTTGTAGGTAGGTGAATGCGTGTCAGTAAAAAAATAAAAACCTGCCAGGACGAGCACTATCCACAGGGCAGCTAACGGCTGCACGATGACCGTGCGCAAGGTGATGTATACCGCTTTAAGAAATTGATGGATACCGAACGAGCTGAGTGGCGCCAGCGTCAACCAACCCGTGACCAGGTAGCAAATCGCCGTTAGCGAACCAAATCGCCAGTTAAGGATTAGAAATAAAAGATTTTTCCATCCCAACCGGCGCGACTCCCTGATTCCGGGGTAACTCTTTTTCAGAACGAAGTTATCGCCGATACTGGATACGTCCGGTCCATGGGTAGGATGTAGAAAAGCTCCGCCTCCGCCCGCCGTTATCTTTTGCCGTGGAGCCCCCTCAGAAATTGCCTCGTGACGGCGATAATGATGTAGATCACCGGCAATAAATATATCGATTGGGCGACGAAAAACTTTTTTCTCAAGAAACTCGAGGTTACTTTCGTTGTAGACGCTCGAGTCGTACTCCTCGTAAATATGAGCGTAGATCCAATGCGGCTCGGCATTGCAAAGAATGATCCGATCGTCGTTCCCCATCTCTTTAGCGACGGATTCGAAATAACCTACCTGTGGATCGTCGATATCGGAACCGAGCTGCACATCTGTCCCAATTAGCCACCAACAACCGGGTAGCCGGAGCGCGAAGTAGCTTCTTGTTTGACGCGTTTGCCAGCCGCCAAACCACCGCTGCGACAAAAACAATCGCCGAAAAGCAATAAGTCCATCATACCAATCGTGGTTGCCGGGAATAGCAAAAACCTCGGGATGCGGCGCCGGCGTGTGCCTGCACGCCATTTCGTATGGAAAGATTAGTCGGTTCTGATACTCGGTCCGACTTGGTGTTGGGTAAACTTCGTCACCACCAAAAATTAGTATATGACCTGGCCTGGTCTTGATTGGATCGCCGCCCTGCTTCTGATTACGGAACGACAACGTCGGTTCGGTAGCATAATAGGCCACCGCGTAAGTAGAATCCCAGCCGTCACCCGTATCCGAGACATAGTCGATCCAAATCTCGTCGCGTTCTTTGCCATTCTCATCATGACGATAGTCATAGACTTTGAGATCTGCCGCAGCGAATGACTCAACCAGCCGCGGATCTGAATATCTTCCGAAGAGGGTTGACACTGCAACTTGCTGGGCTGTAGTGATTAATTGCCCCGGATCGTACCAACGGACCATGGGCTGCGCTCTTGGATGATTGTTATGAGTCTCCATCAGCGTTTGTAATAACAGTTATCGCACGGGCTCCCTCGCTAAGAAATATCGTGTAATGTCTGATGACCTCCTCGGGAACTTGTATTCTTCCATGGTAAATCGAATCATGCCGCAGCGGCGTAGCCTTTTACACGCTGGTGCACGCACTTGGCATGAAAGATTATCGGCTTCGCTCCGGATAGCCGCTTCCATTTGAAGAGATCGCCTGCAAGGCGATTTACCACCGGCCGCCAGTCAAATTCAATCGCCTCAACGCCGACATGCGATGAAATATTAATCGGTAGATCTAGCATTCCTTCCATCAGGAGCACTGGATGCTGCTTTATCAGGAGGGCAAAGTCTCGCGGATGTTCGTAGGCCAGCTGAAGCGCGGACTCGGATACAGGAAAAATAATAGCCGTGTTATTTTGTCGACATAATGAACGTGCCTGACCCGTTGGCGACGACGAAACCATTGCAAGAGTATGAGCCATTCTTACTTCGTCGAGGCACTTCCGGATGGCCTCCAACGAGGAGGTAGTTGATCCAGAACCTGATTTATGAACTATCGTCACAAAACGAATCCCCTTCGTTTTCCATAGATTGAGGACCTCCTTGAGCGCATGTAGCCGGCTTAACCGGTAATCCGTTCTACCATTTGCGATAAGCGAATCAACTAGGCTGACAACTCGTACGCCCCGATCCAAAAGCCGCTTGCTACCGGCTAGCTCAGCAGGATCTGGCAAAAGCCATAACACGACATCGACTTTTTCATGCAGCAAAGCCTCGCTAAAAGCAGGTTTGGCGGCGTCGCCGTTTTCGTAAAACAGCTGTCTAGTAGCAAATCCATTCCTCCATAACGCCGTCTGCATGTTCTCAAAAAGAATTCGGTAGTTACGAAGGGCGCAAAACGCTTTTAGGGAAGCGGGCAAGGCAACAATACCCCTAATTCGCAATTCTTTGTCTAATTCATATGGTTCGACCACCGTGCTCGAACCCCAAACGCTGCCCAGGATTCCCTCTTTCTTAAGCTGGGCGTAGATCCGAGCCACGGTTGTAAGGGGCACATCAAAACGGCGCGCGACCGTCCGAATGGAATAAAAGGGACGCGCCTGTTTTTGCCGACTTTTTAGTGCTAGCTGTCGCAATAGGCGCAATATTGTTGCAGCTTTTGCTCCATTAGATGCCGGGAAATCAGCAGCAGGAGACGGGAGACCCATCAGCGACGCCGCGACCGGGCCTGACAGGCCTTTTCGTTCTGGGGGAGAAAGGCTCATCACAAACCTATACGGCTTTTGAAAGGCCAAGTTTTCAAAAATGTTGGATTTCTAGCGGGCTGGGGCTTACCCGCTACACAACGTACTATCCAAATCGTCCTGTTTTTCCTTGATCGCCAACTCAGATTTGTTTTGCCGCACCATTTGGTAATCCATCGGTTACGCGGGAAAGTTGAGGCCAGACGATTCTCTGATGGTCATTGGAGAGTCCTTGCTCCAGCAAAAACTTAATCAGGAAAAGCATCTCTTCATCGCTGCCGCTGATACAGAGCGAGTTCAGAAGGGGAAACGCCTCCGGTGGAAAAAGGCTGTGTTCCGACCAACGTTTGTAGTGTTCAAGCCCCACGGGTTGAGTGCAACTTATCAAATAAACAAAAGCGATCCCAAGGAAACAGTTGCGAATCAGATAGTCGCAACCACCTGGTTAAATCCATGTTTATCATTCGAAGTGTTCACCAAACTGTTTCACTCGCACCTAAGGCCGTGATGTAAGTATCCTGCCCAGAAAGTTACACTTTAGCGAGGTACCCCCAGAACGCACCGTTTGTTATGCGTAACGAAAGCGGCGAAAGAACGAGCACACCAGCCCGCAATGGTAAGCTTGTCGGTTTTGTCACCGCATTAAACGTTCTTGTCAGCATCGCGATCGCGTCAACGGCGGCCATTTTGAATGCCCGTGTACAGCGTGAAGGAATTACACAGGTATACGCTGACAAGATTTTCGCTCACTTGTCGGATTTACAGTTGGAGGGAAGCGACCATGCCGGAATGGTGATCGATCTGTTCGATATGATCACGGAAGCAAATATTAACGCGAAGACTTATAAGGATCCAAAGCGCCAGGAGCTTATTCCGCTACGGATGGCACTACTTACAGGGAATGATGATATTCTTACAAACATTGGCTTCGCGACAGAGAAACGCAAACTTTGGGTTGGCTTTGCTCGCCAAAGTCGAAACGACAAGGTGCGAGCCACCGCGTTGCGCGCACTCGGAAAGATCGGCGAGTATTCCCAGCATGAATCACATATTGCCGAGCTTCGATTCTGCATCCGCAATATTCTCGACATCTCAGAAGATTTTCGCCGCCCAGCTACCTACGATGACGCACGGCATTCGATTGACGCTTTGACTGATCTGATCTCTAAAGAACCAATTTTACTCGATGACAACGAGCTTGCGGGACTCTTCAAAGAAGTCGCTCAGCAGCTGGCCAGCAAACATAGTGAGTTGCTAAGGCAGGCACCCACTGCGTCGACCGAAGTTCACCCCGCTTCGAATGTTTTGCCATTGGGCGAACACACTTCAAACCACCCGTTATACGTGGCGGCGACAAATGTCGAAATGTTCGATCGGCCACTTTTTGCCGGAGCCAACGTTAAACAGCAACTGCAAGAGACGGACGCCACGCTCGAGAAGCTTGGGAGGCTGAGTCTAGATGGCCACGCTGATAAACCAAGTTCAACTCTTTCGGGTCAGAGTGAGGCGAAAACAACAGAGGCGCTAAAGCAGCTGTACTCTCAAAAAACTGAGGAGCGCCAGCAAGCTCGGACCTCACTGGTTTCCCAGGGTCCAAAATCGTTAAAGCCGCTCTTGAATATGCTCGAAGCGGGTGGACAGGAGCCACGGCTTAGAATCAGCCTGGCCTATTCCCTCGCCCACATATCACAGCCGGTGGCCGTTACAGATCAACACGATATAACCGTGCTCGTTACCCTGCTTGGCGACAATCAAGCAGAGGTGCGCCAGTACATTTCTGAATTTCTCATGAAATTGTCCGACGCCGCGACCGTAGAGAAATTTCGCGAGGCGTTTATGGCTATCCCGCATCAGGATTTCGAAAAAACCGGCGACGCGGTTTACAACGCCGTAGTGATTCTTAGCACGTGGGAACGGGTACTGCCGCCCGATCTCGGTGTGTTCAAACAAACCGTCAAAAACGATTTGGCTAGTCTTGAGTCGCAATTGTCAGGGAATCAGTGGGAGAAAACCCGCCAGTTAATCCAACAGATTAATCGGCTCAATAAACAACACGAATAGTACCCCTACGACAATGATAATGAAATCACCTGTTACCACAGCCATAAGCATCGCACTGCTGACGGCGGCTGTGCTGCTTGGTCTGCGGCTTCGCGCCAATGGGCAGGCGACTAACTATATCTCGGCAGCGCCGGGTAAGAATGACGCCTATCACCATTATGATTGGCAGCACGGTAAATATCCGCCTGGGACGATCAAAGGCGAAGCTGTCGACGAAGCCAAGGGCGGAGTCACGTTTAGGGGTACGCCAGTCGCGCCACGCACACCGAAATGTTTTCCTGCGGAGCCACGCGATTTGTTCTGGCAAATGGACATGGTCTTTTCGGAAACGGCCGGAAAACTAGTGCCACTGGACTTCGACGAGGACAAAGACGGAGAGGTCGGCGACAAGCCGAATCCCGAGTTCAACGGACGCGATCCCCTCGGCGACCCCGCAGATCGCGATGGCATCCGCGGGCGCAATACCTGGTTACTGTGGGGCGGCGGCAACGAAGCCTTCTGGGGCTGGCTGCAGGAACAAGCCTACGGGCTGAACGATTTCTTGATCCTGATGGATTCGCGGCAGCGTGCAAACCGGTTCAAGACCGCGGGCCTGATAAATCAGCCGGGATTTGTAAGTTCGAACGAGCAAATCCTGGGACTCTATCTCGATAAGGCAGATGGTGAGAAGGCGCTCCTGCACCCACCGCCGAAGCGGCTCAAGCCATTCGGCGACGTGGACGAGGAATGGGTAAAATCCAGACGAAGCTACAGCGACCGTTACAAAGCTGAGCCGGAATACTACGATGCTCAGGGACGCGAACTAAAGAACCCCGTTTACCGCCCCGCGCCGCCGCAGAATCATTACACCGAGCTTTTCGAGCCATGGATGACGAAACAGGAATGGAAGGAGCAAAAGCGCTCGGACGACGATCCGTTGAAGAATTATATCCCGGAAGTCGTGCGCGAAAGGTTGCCTTACGACGGTCTCGATCCGCAGGTCTATGGTTACCCTAGCGGCATTTTCGGATTGCGGTTGATGTTGAATCCGGACTTCTTCGCGAAGACGGACGGAGCCGCGGGAGCCCGCAAATACTGGAAAAAGCAGGTCGAAGAAACGAACGGCCGATACTACACCGAAGCGGGCATTCATGCCGATCCGAAGTTGATCCGTCCATTTCGCGTAACGATGTCGTGCGGGTTCTGCCACGTCGCGCAGCATCCGCTTAATCCCCCCGTTAGAGACGATGAGCCGAAATGGGAGAACCTTTCCTCCATCATCGGCGCGCAATACTGGGATCCGCAGCCTGCTTTCGGCAATCTGCTAAACCGACCCAATTTCCTTCATCATTTCCTAAAGAGCCAGGCTCCCGGGTCGGTCGATACTTCGCTGGTCAGCACTGATCACATCAATAACACCAACGTCATCAACCCGATCTTCGACGTGCCGGCCCGCCTGGCGCGCGCGGCGACCAAACCCACCGAACTGCAAAGCCGGGAGAACCTTCAATTGCCCAGCATTGAAGATCCGGATACAAGTCACATGTCCGACGCTAAAGATACGTACCGGCATTTTCCAATGGTGCTGGGACCCGGTGAAGACAGCGTCGGCGTCTTCGGCGCGCTTGCGCGCGTGCCGTTGAACATCGGCGTCTTTTCCGAGGAATGGATGAGGACAGGGAACCTGATTTTAGGTTACACCCCGCAAAGGCCCTTCAGAATCGCCGTGAATCGGGCGAACTCGGTTTTCTGGAACGTGAACGAGAAATTCCGTGTGCCTTACATGGCGCACTTCTTCGATTTGGGGCACAAGGGAAAGATCGCCAAGAGCACGGCGGCGATGAAACTCAAGGACGCCCAGGACGTGGTGCGGGGGCCGGACGGGAATGCGATACTTGATGCCAGCGGCAAGGTATTAATGGAGCCGCTCGGCCAAAAGCTTCTGGACCAGGACCCGCAGGCCAAACGCGACGCGGGCCGCGATGTGTTCCTGAATAACTGCGCCATTTGCCATTCGAGCAAGCTGCCCCAGAATTTCGATCTGCGCTTCACGCGGGAGACGCCCGCGGGCGGTTGGAGCAACGCGCCGGCACCCGCGGCCGATGCGAACCCGCTTATCTATACCTTGCCGATGGAGTACCGGCGCTGGGATGATTTCAGGAAAAGCCCTGCGATGGGCGACTTTCGCAAGCGGATACACCAGATCGCTGGTGAATCGCCCAAGCCCGGCGAGGATGACCCTTTTATCAAGGATAACTTCCTTTCCAACGAGTTGCGCATCCCGATTACTCTCGTCGGCACTTACGCCGGACGCGCCCTCGCGACGAACGCCATGGCGGGCCAAGTGTGGGATAATTACTCATCGGAGACCTTCAAGCGTCTGGATTCCGTAGGAAAGATTCGCTACTTCAATCCTTATAGCGGCGAGTCCGGTGATGAATTCGGAACGAACGACGAGTTCGATGATGGCCGCACCAGCGGCGGGCCGGGTTACTTCCGGCCGGCGACGCTCATCAGCATTTGGGCGACCGCGCCGTTCTTTCATAACAACGCGCTCGGCATTTATACCCACGACACCAGTGTCAAGGGGCGAATGCTAGGGTTTGATGACGCCATCCGGAAGCTACTCTGGAAAGAGCAACGCCCCCGCTACGAGCGCAATGGAAGGACCTATGTGCCTCCCGGCGACTTGCGGGCGCAAGGGAGCGCTGTTTCGGCGAACGATCCCGGGTACATTTACCGGCTCCCGGTCGACACTTATGCGACGTTTCAACCCGGTTTTACACCGCTGATTATCCAGGGTCTGCTCATCGGCTATGTCGGTATCGGTCCTGGGATGTTTCTTTTTTCTGTACTGAGCTTCTGGATATGGCTCATGCTTGCGGTCATCTTCATTATCCTGATTTTCTGGGGCCGGGCCCGGCACGCTGGAATCTTGCTCCTGCTTTTGGCGCTCGCCCTGGCTGCGTTGTTGATTGTCACCGGAGGTGGCGGTGGCCATGGGATGATGGCAGGCGTCTTGATGATGGCCGCGACCGACCTGATGGGTTACACCAGCCTCTGGCTCTGGCTGCTTGTCGCTGCAATTGGGGCGGGTGGCGTCCTTCTCCTCCTGACCCGGAACGAGCTCAGGTGGCTGACGAAATTCGTCTTTATCATAGCAACCTTGATCGTCCTGGTGGTTGGCATCCTGGCGAACAAGTTCCTGACCGGCGAGCTGAAGGAGGTCCCACTCCCCTTAGCCATTCTTCCGAACAGTTGGCTAAACGCGAATTACAAGGGCATTAACGTGGGCCCTATTCCGCGCGGCACGCCGGTTAATCTGTTGATGAATCTTGACCCCACGAAGCGCGATAAAGTTGCGCCTGCGCTAGTGGCGCTGCTTAAGGCCAGCGTCGAAATCCGAAATCGACGCCTGATCGGGGAAGAAGCCTACTCCGTTATTGCGAAACAAGCCGGCCCCGCCTTGATGGCTGCGAGCAAGTGTCCCGACTTCGTTCTCGATCATGGACATTACTTCGGGGAGGTCCTTGATCCAGACCCGGCCAAAAACGACGAAGCCAAGGAGGCCTTGATCGCTTTTCTCAAAACGCTCTAAATTAAAGCCTTAAAGCCGCCGCATGAATAATCCCCAGTTCGATCCTTCGTTGGCGTCGGAACCACACGTCGATGAGGTCGAGAATCGACTCGAGGAAGGCCGGGCGCGAGACCAGGAGCATTCCGACTTCGATTATATCATAGTCGGCTCCGGCGCTGGCGGAGGGCCTCTCGCGGCGCGGCTGGCCGAGGCGGGAAAAAAAGTCCTGATCATCGAAGCCGGGCGCGATCCGGCGAAGACTGAATCACGTGGGTATCAGGACGCGAAGACCGGCGAGGTCACCAAAGTTCCCGGTTATTACGGCGCCGCTTCGGAAGATGCGGAAATGAGCTGGATGTTCTCTGTCCGCCATTACAAGGACACAGAGCGGCAGCGATTGGACGCCAAGTACAATCAAAGCCGTGATCCCGATACCGGCGGTGACATAAATCCCAAGTACGTCGATTGGCCTCCGGACGGACCGAAACAGGGCGTGTTTTATCCGCGCAGTTCCGGCATCGGCGGATGCACGGCGCATCACGCGATGATCACCATCGCGCCGAATGACAAGGAATGGAATTATATCGCGGAGGTAACCGGAGATAACTCCTGGCGGCCGGGACCGATGCGCGGTTACTTCGCCAAATTCGAGCGCTGCCAGTACCTCGCGGTTTACGACCAGTTTTTCAAGAAGCTGCTGGGACTGATCTACAGTCTCTACCGCCGGATTGTCCTGCTTTTCGATCCGCGCGCAATCCTCGACGAGGGTGGACACGGCTTTAAAGGCTGGGCTCCCACGAACTTGATCGATCCCTTCCTGGTCTCAACCATCGCCGAAACCGACCGGCCGTTCTTTCGGGTCATCGTGCAGGCCGCGCTGGCCGTTTTGCACGGGAACAATCGCCTGATTGGTTTTGTCAAGCACGCGTTGCTCCGCGCCCGCGTGGTCCAGGCGATTGATTTTAACGACATCAATACCCGACGAGTCAGCCCAGAGGGAGTCTTTCTGATTCCGATCGGAATCGAAGGAGGCTGCGCGGACGACGGCGAGGGCGAACCAGGCAAAGGCCGCCGGTTTGGAGTGCGCGAATTTCTTCTGACCACCCAGCGCCGGTATCCGGACCGGCTCGTGATCAGGAGCGGCGCGCATGTTACGCGCGTCCTGTTCGAAAAGGGGGAGAAAGAGGACGACGCACCTCGCGCCATCGGAGTCGAATGTGCGGTGGGCGATTACCTGTACGAAGCCAGTCCGGTGCAGCAGGAGCCACCGAAGAAGCGCGTCTGCTACTTTGCCAACAAGACTGGAGGTGAAGTGATCCTTTGCGGAGGTGCGTTCAACACCCCGCAGCTTCTCATGCTAAGTGGGATCGGTGATGCCGAACATTTGGGGGACAAGAATATTACTGGACTGTTCGGAGCGACGGTCACAACGGACAGCCGTGGCAACAAGAGCTACCAGGCAACTGAGGATGCAATCCTGCCGGTGATCAATCTACCTGGAGTAGGAGCGAATCTTCAGGATCGTTATGAAGTTACGGTTGTCAGCGAGTTAAGCAAACCGCTGGCTTCACTCAACACAGTTAGCTTTAAACCGGGCGACCCGAACGACAAAGCTCGGGCGCAGTGGTTCGCGAAACGAACAGGTCTTTACGCTACCAACGGCGGAACCCTGGCTGTTATTCGCCGCTCCCAGCCGGCCAAGGACGCGAACGAGCCCGAACCGGACCTTTTCACCTTCGGAGCGCCAGCCGCTTTTCGAGGATACTATTGGAATTGGTCACGAGAACTCTTTAAGGCGACCCTGGGCGCCACAGAAGAAGAGCACAAGATTTGGAGCTGGGTGATCCTTAAGGCCTATACTTCGAATCATCACGGTACCGTAAGGTTGCGCTCGAAAGATCCTTTCGCGCTGCCTGAAATCTGTTTCGACGCTTTCAATGAGAAAGCGCAATTGGTCGCCGCCGAAATCGCGGGCAAATATCTCCAGCATGAACAGGCAGGAACAACGATTCCCGCCGAGCTGGCAGAGCGGAAGCGAAACAACGACGCCTGTCTGGAGGACAGTAAACGCGATTTGGCGGCCGTCATGGATGCCGTCGCTTTCATGCGCAAGGTCAACGCGCGCAATCCCGACCAATTCGTGCGCGAGATTCAGCCCGGCACCGGGATAACGGATTACTCAACCGACATGGAGGAATGGGTGAAGACCCAGGCCTGGGGGCACCACGCCTCCTGCACTTGTCGAATGGGTTCCGATAGATGGCAGGCCGATCCCGCGAATCTCCTCGATAAATGCGCGGTCCTCGATAGCCACTTCAAGGTTCATGGCGTTAACAACCTTCGAGTTGTCGATGCTTCGGTTTTCCCAAGAATTCCGGGTTATTTCATCCTTGCCCCGATCTTCATGGTGAGCGAGAAGGCGGCGGACACGCTCTTGGAAGACGCGAACTCGCGTGTCTATCCCGCGGAGTTTGAAAAAGCAGAAGCGGAGGCCGTCCGGGAACGCCGCCGCATCGCGCACGGAGAAGTGGTCTTCGCGGTACCCTGCGTCAACCGCTCAAGTGAAGAGAAAGGTGTTGAAGACAGCGCCAGGGCTGGCGAGGACGAGAGCCGATTACCAGACAATAGCGTTGGGATCGCTTTGACAGGTGGCGGCATTCGTAGCGCGACCTTTGCGCTCGGCGTTCTGCAGACGCTCTCGAAACTCAACCGGCTTCGAGATGTCGACTTTCTCTCCACCGTTTCCGGAGGTGGTTTCACCGGGAGCTTTCTGGGCCGGCTTTTCACGCGTCCCTCCGTGGGTGAGTCCAAGGACCCGGTTGGCCGCGTCCAGGACATCCTTTCGAACAGCCGTTCGCCCGTACTTTGGTGGCTCCGGACTCAGGCAAATTACATATTTGCCACCGGGGGGGATGATGCGCGCCTCAATTTAGCCGTGTTCTGGCGCAACATCTTTACGCTCCATCTGGTTCTGGCGGCGCTGCTCTTTACCGTTTTTGGATTCCTAGCCTGGCTCCCCCACGTGGCGGGCCCGGTAATCAGCCGTTACGGTTCGATTCGATTGTCCGAGACGCTCGCTCCGCTCTTTGGCCCGCGGCATTTTCGGGGATTGGAATTGTCGCCTTGGTGGTGGTTGCCGCTGCTGACGTTTGGGATCGCGGTCATTCCCGCGACGCTTGGCTATTGGCTCGCTCCCAATGCCGGTTCGTATCGGCGTTATCCCGTCTTTTCCTTGTTCGCCTGGCTCGTGCTCGTAGTAGGTGCGGCGGCTGGTTTATATGTGCCGCACTTTACCGTGGCCGCGGGCGGTGCGCTCGGCGTGTTGTTGCTGGCGTGGATTTGGCAGGAAGTCGCGCGATGGGGCGCGATCCGCGATTCTTCGTCGATCGCTTCCGCCCAAAAGGTCGGCAGCATCGTGCGAAACCGGCTGAGCAAAGCTCTCGGGGAAACGCTGGTGATTTTCGGGATGCTCACCGGCTGGGCGGTGCTCGATACCGTGGCGATCCGCTACGCGCAGGGAACTGTGGCCAAGGCTTCGCTTGCTATCCTGGTGGCGCTGGCGCCCGTGCTTCCGCTATTCCGCTGGATTGGGATGAACGCCGCGCGCCAGGTTTCGGGCGCCCTGAAGGACAAGATTTCTTACATTCGGATAGCGACGTTTCTCGGGCTTCCGCTCGCGCTTTTCGCTTTCTTTGTCCTCGATGTCCTCGCGCATCGGATTTTTATCCGTTTTCCCGCGAGCGGTATTTCACTGGTGTTGCTAACCGGCGCGTTTTCCGCGGTCCTCGGCCGCGCCATGGATTTTCTGAACCTTTCCTCCCTGCGAGCTACCTACGCATCGAGGTTGTCGCGCACCTTTCTGGGCGCATCGAACGAAGCCCGTATTTATGGCTCTCCAACTAACGAAGGCCGCGATGTCTCCCAGGCCAATCCGGACGACGACGTTCCGCTCGATAAGTATCATCCCGAAAGCAACGGCGGTCCGCTTCATCTGATCAACGTCTGTGTGAATGAGACGGTGGACGTTACTTCCGAGCGGGAGGTGCGCGAACGCAAAGGCCTTCCGATGTGTATCACGCCGCACGGGATCAGCGTCGGCCTGAGTTACTTCTCCAGGTGGACCGCGCCGGATGCTCAGCCCTGGTGGCAAAAATGGCGGCGACGCCGCGACGGCTACGACGCGGAAGACGACCTGCCGGCTTCGAAGAAACGGCTGACCGCGGTCAGGGCTCTTCCGGCATCGAGCGATCCAAACGCCTTCCATGTTCTCAAATCCACTAAGACCGACAGCGCGGAAGTAGAGAAGCTTTCGTTGGCAGCCTGGACCTCAATTTCAGGCGCCGCCTTCTCCACTGGCGTCGGACGCAACACAAAAGAGTCTCTCTCCCTTTTCATGGGCCTGGTGAATATCCGGCTGGGTTATTGGTGGGATTCGGGCATTCTTCCGTCCGAACGTCCCGGCCGGTATCCGCCCCCTTTCTGGAGAAGGATCAAACGGTTCCCGAGCAAGCTTTTTGGCGCGCAAAGCATGTTGCTGGCGGAATTCCGCGGCCGTTTCCGCGGGCCGTCCCAATGGTTCTGGTATCTAAGTGACGGCGGCCACTTCGAAGTAACCGGACTCTACGAGCTGCTGCGCCGCCGGGTCCGTTTCATGATCGTGCCCGATGGCGGGGAAGACCCCGACTATCGTTGGAGTGATATTTCCCTGTTGATGCAGCAGGCCCGGGAGGATTTTGGTGTCGAGATCGAATGGATCGGGCAGGAAGCGTTTAACGCAGCGGCTCCCGGAGGGCCGCACTCAATCCCGCCATGGATCGCCGCCTGGATTAACAAAGCGGAGATCGACCTCCTGGCGAACATTAAACGGGAAGGTCCGGGTTATGCCTCGCTGGCACGAGCGACTTATTCTGACGGAACGACCTCCTGGATCCTCATGCTTAAGCCAAGCCTGGCCGCTGGCTTAACCCAGGACATTCTGAATTACGGAACTACCAACTCAAGCTTCCCGCAGGATCCGACCTACGACCAGGTCTTTGACGACATTCAGTGGGAAAGCTACCGCGCCATCGGCCAGCAGATCGCAGAAAGAGTTTTTCGTTGATCCGACTCCCATATCTTATGAGAACAATCCCATTCCTTCGCCTTCTAGCCGTTGCGCTCTTCTTCCCAGCCGCCCTTGTTACTCCTCTTTGGGCTTCCGACCATGCGGACCCAATGAGTCTCAACGTTCTTGCTCTCCAGGAAGAACCGAACGCGAACATCACCGATCTGCACGCCTTCGTCGTCGACCGGGCCGGACACCGCATCGCAGACGCGGGCCGGCTGGGCGAAGCGGAACGCCTCGTCATTAGCCTTTGCGTCCGCCGCGCCTTGCAACCTACCCAGACCAAGACGCTGAATTTCGATGGCTACAAATTCCGGGTCCATCTCGATTTCAATCCGAAGGTCCGCTTTGTTCCGGAGACCAAGGGGCCCGACGGTCGCCCATCGCCGCCACCGCAGATCGAAGACGCGAACAAGACGGTAAACGCAAAAGCCGCCGCCTTGAAGGAGGCGAACACGAGGGGGGATGCGGACGCGATTGCCATGGCCCAGGGAGAATGGCAGGCCGCGGTTAAGATTCGCGGTGATCTTATCAATGCTTACCAGAGCGACCGTTCCATGCAGGACCTCTACGGAGGCGTCATCATGGAACCGGAGGGTATCGTGGATAACGGAGTGATGGAGTTTGAACTCGGCGTGAAAGGCGATGGAGATAACGCCCACTCGTTCTTTACCCACGCTCCCGTGTTCACCGGTTTCATCGGTCCTGCCGGCAAGATCAATGATCTTACTTCGGCCGACAGGGACAACCTTTCAGCGCAAATGGCGAGTTTCCCCCCCGAAACGATCCACGTCCTGACGAACATTTTCGACGATCCCTTCATTTTTCCGCGTTTTTTCCGGCGGAACGTCGTGGGAATCGTGGCCAGTATTCCGCTCACCGCTATTCCGAAGAATGGGGTTGCGCTGACCGGGTCTCCGGAGCCTCCGGTTCATGGGCCGATTCTTTTGTGGGCAACGACCCATCACAACGGCCAGATCGACCACGTCGGCCGATCTCTCCGCACGCAGTTGCCGCGCTTGGGGTATCTCAATCCTTTCCCGCCGCGGGACCATGTAAAGCAGATCACCCGGGTCCATGCCTATCCGACCGTGATGGAAGATATCCTGGCTACCTTTCTGGCTCCGTTGGAGGCGCACCGGCATTACGATTCTTCGCCGGACGTCATGGTCTACGACTTGCGGAAGCCGGCCAGTTTTCCTAATGGCCGGTGGCTGGAGGACGACGTAGCTCAGACCCTCGCACAAGCGGGGGAGACTCTGCTCCTCGAGTTGGCTTACGCCGAGTCAAAGGAATTCCCGCGGGCAACGACGAATGACAAGAAGTTTGGCGAAACCTTCCCATACCTTGCGGACCGATGGACAAAGAAGGAAATAGACGCGGTCGCTCCAGCAGGATCGACAATGGACAACTACCCTGTTCCCCGCGCTCCGGAAGCGGCGGCAATCGCCGCGCCCAACCTAAAGATCACGACCTGGCGCACGCTCTGGAGGGTGGAAGTCATTGTCCTAGTCATCCTCGCCTTGCTCCTTCTCTTCTCGGTCCGAACCTGGGGCGCGCGCTGGCTCACCATAGCGCTCACTCTCCTCGGCATCTGGTTCCTCTGCTTCGTGTATGCCGATCCCATCCCGGCAGGCATGAACGGAGCGATGGAGCAACCAAATAGCAAACTGTTGAGGGTCCTGGGAGGCGCGGGTCTGATCTTCGCTTTTCTGCTCGCGTGGTTTTATAACCTTGGGCGTCGCAGCTGCAAGTGGTGGCCGGCCGTGCCAATCCATTATCCGAAAGGTAAACAGGAGGTAACCGCGGAGGATTTGAAGCCGTCGAGCTTCGAGGAAATTCGCGATGCGTTGTTCAATCCGGATCTGAACGGGCAATACTACCGCGCCTGGAAAGGACCCGGCGAGAATAACCTGCCGATCTTAAAGCAACCGTTCGCAAGTCTCGCGCGCGGCTTGATCGTCCGTTTTTGGAAAGACTTCGCCATGCTCAGCGCGGCCAAGCGAACCCTGCGCTCACACGCGGATTTGCGCTGGGGCCCGGATGGAAAAGGTTTCCACCGCCTCGTCCATGGCATGGGCATCTGCCTGGAGGGAACATGGCAGATCGATGAGAACTGGTCCGGCCCGGCTTACACCGGTTACTTCGCGCCTGGCATGGTGGGACGGGTGATCGCCCGATACTCGTTAGGTGGCAACGATCCGCGGAACGGGCGTAACCGCTCTCTGGGTCTCGTCGGGAAGATTTTCCCACTCCAGGATGGTCCAGGTGGGATAACGCCCCGCGCCCATTTCATTACTCAGGAGGATCTCGGCGGAGCGTTTACTAATTCAATCCTCGACGTCGACCTGACAAATTCGCCGCCGGTTACTCTGCTGAAGCGCGGCTCGGGACTGCTTGCTTTTCTGGTCGTGATCGTTGCGTTGCTCCGGGCGGACCGGCAACCGTCGGAGCGGCAGCTTTATGAGATAGCCGAGCTCGAAAAACCTGAGGGAACGCCCACGTCTTGTCCGCGTTTCATGCGTCTAAAGCTGATCACCGAAACGCCTCCGCCGGATCCAAACGATTGGGATTTCCGCGATGAAATTCTTGGTCTTATGTACAAGCGAGGAGACACCGAGCCCAGCCAGGACCTTGTCTTTAGAATCGAGGTATCCGAGAAAGGCCGCCGCACTTTATTGCAGCGTGTCCTGGGGCAAGAGTGGAAGCCAATCGGGACTCTGACGTTTAAACAAGCCGTTGCTTCGCATAACGGCGATTTCGTCGTGCACTTTCACCACCCCGTCTGGCGTAAAGATCGCAACGATCCCACAAGCGTCGCGCGCCGGGATTTGAGATCGCTTAAATGAAGCTGTTCCAGTTCGCTGGAGCGAGAACGACGGCGGCCTTCCTCTTTCTCCTGGTCATCGTGAGCGGATGCCAGTCGACCGGACCGCGCCTAACCGCGGAGCAGGAGAAAATTCGAGCAGAACTGGCGACCATCTCGCCGGCGAACGATCCGCTGACGCGCGAGAGCCCGATTATCGACATCCACACCCACACCTTCAACGCGCGCTATCTTCCGTTGAAGGGGGTTCTGCTCGGTAAGCGCGACGCGTTTCCGCCGATTACCTGGCTGATTTCGGACTCATGCGCGAAAACTCTGGCTGCTGCCCTGATCGAGCGCACGGAGCTGGCCCCGGCGGCAGGCAGCCCGGGAGTGACGCGCCGCGAATTGAAATCGCAGGCTCACGAACACCGGGACCAGGGCCTTATCTGCGGCATCTTTCTGGGCCTCCTCGACAAGGCTGCGGAACGAGGTTGCTGGAGCAAAGGCAAATCTCCCAGCGAACAGCTCAAGGCACTCGACAAGGTGGCCGACGAAATGAGCCTGCCCCAGCGAATGGCCGTCATGGCCGCAGCCTACATGATGGGAATGGAAGAACAAGTCCGCGCGAAGGAAATGAAGACTGATGGGATGCGAGGCATCGCCCTGGAGGAGAAAACTAACGGGCTCCGAGGCGCCGTCCGGTTCCTCTGGTTCTTAACTCAGAACGATGCCGACATGTCCCGGCTTTTTGCCTCGCAGTATAAAGGCGTGCCGATGCGCGACGACAGGCCGTTAATGCTTTCTCATATGATGGATCTGGCGCCAGTGTATGACCAACCGCCCAACGGAACAGAGCTTCTCGATTTCAAGAAGGAACAGGTTCGGCGGATGGCCGAATTCCAGAACCGGCCCGGGTCGGACATGATCTACTTCGTCGCTTATAATCCTTATCGGGACTATTGGCGCGGCGAGCACTCCGGGGACGCGCTCGAACTCGTCCGATCCGCAATCGAAGAGCAGGGCGCGTGGGGGGTGAAGGTCTATCCGCCCTCAGGTTATCGGCCGGTGGGGAACGAGATAAAAGCCAGGCCTACAGGCATTCGCTCCCGGATAGCGGGTCAGCAATGGGATGCCCGCTATGGAGGCTTGCCGGGGGACAAAAATCGCGCTCTCGATGAGAATCTAAGAAAACTCCTTGAGTGGTGTATCGAAAAGGACGTTCCCGTCTTCGTCCACGCCGGCACGGGAGAATTTGAGGCCCAGAAGGGCTATGGTTTCTACCATTCGGATCCAGCGTTTTGGCGGGATTTCCTGAAAACTCATCCGACGTTGCGTTTTTGTCTCGGGCATGCCGGCGGCGCGGATTATTGGTTCGGCGAAGGGAAAGCTTCGGCTTGGGGCAAACTAGTCTATGAGCTGTGCCGAACGTACCCTAACGTTTACTGCGAGATTACCACCCATGCCGAGTTGGTTTCCGCCGACAGACAAGCTTACTTCGTCGATCGCCTCGCCAAATCGTTTGATGACTCTCAGAAGGATGACGACAAGAAGCCGTATGAGTACTCTTTTAGTAAGAAGCTGATTTACGGGACTGACTGGTACCTGCCGGACGCGTCTGATCGGGACACGGTCCTGTTAGCGACGCAACGTGCGTTCCTGCATAAGAAACTGCGGTGCCACTACAAAGATTACTTCTTCGGAAATGCTCTGCGCTACCTCAACGCGGAAGCCAGGCTGGAACGGGCCGGGGCCCCGACTTCATCAGTCGACAAGAGGTTGGAGGAAGCGCTGGTCCTGGCACGGACCGAGCCTTGTCCGTCACCAGCGCCTTAAAGCGTTTTCAGAAACTCGATCAACGCCCGCTTGTCCACGTCGGCGAGAGTCGTGCCAAAAAGATGCCCGCGATCCTCTACCAGGTCCGGGCATTTACTGAGCTTGAAAAGCATCGGCGCGAGCTCACGTTTCATGAGGAGGCGGGTCGCTTCGGGATCGAGGTGCTCGTCACGCACCTGGGCCAGCACGGTGCGGATCCTGAGCGCCATTTCAGCGAGCTGAGTCGGGTCAGCCTGCGGATCGATATTGGCGAGCAGGTTTATCGGCGTGTCTTTGGGAATTGGACCGAGCCGAAAAACACCGTCGCTATCAATTTCTTTTCCGAGCAAGCTTCGAATTTCTTCTGGAATTAAGTCGCCGGGAACTTCGAGGAAAGATTCGGCGCTCGTCCGCCAGATCGATTTACGACCCAGGCGCTTCTCCGGCCAGAGAAGCTTTTCGATCGCATCGTTGAACGCTTCGATTCGCCCTTTAACGGATGGGTCCCCTTTAAATTGCCCGATTGAATTGTTATGAAGAAAGGGTGCCGTAGCCCAAATGGAAATCAGCGATGGAGTGCGGTAGTAGCCGCGCCCATCGGCTGGGAAGGAGAATGTTTCCTCCTGCTCGGTGTAAGGGTTCCAGACCTTAATAGGACTGGGGGCCGGGCGTGTCTTGTAGGTCTCAGACGAGAACGAATCCCAGACATGGCCGCGCGTCGCATTTGTTGCTGAAGCTCGGGCGGCGTTCGTTCCGATGTCCGCGACCGGATACCGCTCCTCGTTCGAGAGAAAGTTGTCCTTCCAAAATTCCGGATCCCTGCTCTGGGAGAGAAACCAGGTTTGGCGGTCGGCGTCCAACGGTGGTTGTTTGCTGGAGTGACAGCCGGCGCAATGGAGCGCGAAAATCGTCCGGCCCTGATGGAGGACCGCCTGGTCTGAGGTAAGGTATGCTTTTCCTCCCGGAGCGTCGGCTAAGTGCATCGGCTCGAGCCGCGCGAAAAACTTGGCGAGATTCGGAAGCATCGCTTCGGTGGCGCGCCATTCGGCAGATTCGGCCTGCGCGCGCCGGACGCTGAACGGCTTTTGCGGTTTCAATCCATAGAGGAGCTGATGCTGTTCCAGCCAATGCTGATGGAAAAGGCCGGTGTTGACGAAAACCCGCAAGGCCGCCCCGGTGAATCCAACTGAGTCCGCGCCGTCTTTTAGCACGCGGGGCACTTTCATCTGCGGTTGTGTCCCTGCGATCAATAAGGTTTCCCCGGACAAAACTTCTTCGTGCCCTATTCGCAACCGCTCATTGAGAAGAAAGATGGGATTGATCGCATTTGGATTGTTAATGTTATCCGTAGCCAGCCGCGACGTGTCGGAGGTGCCGCGCGGCTGAGCCCGAAGGATCTCCCAGAAAAAAGTGCCAGGCTTCGCGCCCGGCGCGAACACCCTGCCCTCGTGCAGGTACTGATTACCGATAACCGACGCCAGGTTTTTCCACTCGGGGTTCTCCGGATCGTTGGGCGGGTTCAGCGGATTCGGCGCAACGTGGCACACGCTGCAACTTACGCCAATGCGATAAGGCCGGATGAGTGCCGGATTGGCCGCATACTTTGGATCGCTGTAAAAAGAATCTGCCTTCCAATTGGCAAGCGCTTCGCCGGCAAAAGCGGGGTTGGGAAAAAGCCGGAATCCAAGAACTCCCGTGGAACGCCCATAGATCTGCGGACCAACTACCGGCGAGGACTCACCTATTGGCTCGTCGAGCCATAGACCAAATTGATCGGCCGCCTTTGCCTGCCGGTAGCCAGGCTCGTTGATCAATCCGAATTCCTTGAAGCGGGAACCGCGCTGGCGTGAATCCAGTGTTTTTAGGAGATCGACGACTCCGCCACTCTTACGGGCCATTTCATCCCAAAAAGCATCATTGCCAGCAGTCCAAAGGTGCCATGCGTTTCGGCCTTTGATTTCATCCGCTGTCAGGTCGAGTCCGCCATCCATCTCCCGAAACAAGTCTGGACCGGCTCCGACGACGATGATAGCCTGGCTCCGCGGCTCCAGCGTTCGCGAGTGATCGCAGGCGCCAACCGCGCACACGATGCAGAGACACGGCGCCAGAATTTGGATGAACCGCAGCGACACTGAGGGCATGGAGGTCAACGCAGGGCGGCCACAAGATAGACGCTGCCGGCGGCGCAGATCGCGCCTGAACCCAATCGCAAAATCCAAACAGGCAGCCCGGTTGGAGAATTAGTCTGCCGGTTGTATTTCTCGGTGAGCTTGATCGCCGCGAACAGAGGTAGCGCTACTGCCTGGTGTCCGATCTCGACGCCAAGGCTAAACGCGATGATGGCCGTGGCCACCGCCGCGCTCCGCATGCCCTCCATGGCCGAAAGGAGGCCGCCTGCGAAACCAAGGCCGTGAAAGAGGCCGAACCCGAAGGCGATCGCCAACCTGAGACGCCCGCGAGCCTGCGAAGGAGAGACGAGATTTTGGACGGCGACAAAAATGATGCTGGCCGCGATCATCGGCTCCACGATGCGATTCGAGAGACGAACGACGTCAAGGACCGCCAAGGTAAGTGTCAAGGTATGCGCGAGCGTAAATGCGGTTACTACTTTGACCAGGTCCCAGAGACTTACTACCGCGAGAACAAGCCCGGCGATGAATAACAGGTGATCGTATCCGCCCAAAATATGATGAATGCCGTGCCGCAAAAAGGCCCATGCCATCGCAGTTTCAGTTCGCAGGCCGGTTGAACTCGCGGCTTGATCCCAATTGCAAGTAACGTTGATTGGCTCGCGTGAAGTAAGGAGGATACCCTCCCGCAGGAGCCGGTTTTCTTGCGCGATTTTGACGATATAGGTGGCCTCCCATGCATTACCTGGGGCGAAGCTGAATTCGTTCAGGACATCTTGTTTGATGGTCATCGAACTTGGCCGCAGTTGATCCCGTGCCAGTTCGAATAAGAGCTCATATGTAATGTTGTCGCTGGCTGCGGAACCGGCGGGTGGCGTTACGTTACCAAGGTGGCCCGTCAAGGGCCTGTCGTCCGCGAAGACGTGTATATGGTGGAGTAAGTAGTCGCCGTGACGTTGCCAGACCTCGTGAAGGGTCGTGGCCTCTGTCGTCTTTCCCAGCGCCAGGGCCACGAATGCTTCCTCCGACGAGACTCGCGCCACCACTTTTATCTTATCAGGCGCAACCTCGATTTTCATCGCTCCCTGGGCAACCGGGTGCGCCGAAAGCTCAAGAGCCGTCGCCACATAAACAAGGATGAGATAGAAGAGAGCTCGGATCATCCGCGATGGACATGAAAGCTGTTATAGCGAGGATTTGCTCCAACGGCCTCTTGTAACTTGACTACGCCGCCGCTGATATCGCCGGCACCCATGAGGATTGTTCCCGCGTGATAAAGGATGTGAGCGTCCCGCGTGCCGGTGGCGAGCGCTTTGGAGATCGCGTCACGTGCGTCATCGATTTTTCCTGCTTTGTATAGTGCCGAAGCTAGCACGTCGTAAGCTTGGATCGTGTGACGCAGTGTGAGATCCCGACGTGCCCATTCTACGGCCTTCTCGGGCTCATTAAGCGAGTCGGCATAGAACCCGGCGAGATGATGGAAGTAGAGTGTTTCATCGCGCTCGACCGATGCGAGGTACGCGGCAAGAGCGCGGTCGTGCCACGGCTTTGCGTCGCCAGCTTTTCCTGAGAAAAGGTAGAGATCGCCGAGCGCCTGCATGAACTCCGGCCGCGGCAGGCGCTCGATGACGCGACTGTAGAGCACGACCGCTTCGTCGAGCCTGCCTTGCGCGCCACGCAACTCGGCCAGATGATCCAGCCCCGCATAGTAATGAGGCTGCGCCGAAAGCGCGGCTTCATATTGCTTTTCGGCAGTCTCCCAGTCACCCGATCGGAACGCGAGTTCACCGACTTGCACTTGACACCACGCGACTACGTCCGGCGATTCCGGCTCGAGCTTCCGCGCTAATTCAAGCGATTTCAGAAGGCGCTCGCGCGCGCTTTCAACACGGCCGTGAACGAGGTCAAGCTGCGCAAGCCTCGGCTCCGTCGCCAGGCTGCTCTTGTCGATGGAAAACATCTTATTCCAGATGCGCTCCACAGCTGCATACTCGCCCAGATTAAGCAGAGCATCGCCGAGAAGTCCCAGCGAATATGTACTGTCTGGCATCAGCGTGCGCAATTGTTCCGCGTCGCATTGAGCCTCTTTGAAGCGATGGAATGCCAACTCCACGCGCGTGCGCATGGCCAAGCCTCCGTGGTTGAACTCTGGATTCGCAGTCTTGAGTGATTGCTCAACCGCTGCGGCTGCGTGAGCAAGATGCGCGAGATCTCCTGTGGCGCTGAGCAACCGGAGCTCGCCGTCTGCAAACTTGTTCCAAGCGACGAAGTCCCCGGGATTCGCTTTCACCCGGGCCCCGATGGGATTCAACGTTTCTGCTGCCCGCGCTTTCCCTGCCTGCGCGAGTTCGAGCACAGCGACCAAGACCACGGGAAAAAAAGCCCGTAATATGGAGAAGAAAATTATTCGCCGCGCCGACACCCAACCGTTAGTTGTCTGCGGCCGGCTAAAACCGACAGTCTTTTTCAGGAAAAGACCGAAATCGTTAAGAGCAATCCGCAGCAAAATAGCGGTAAAAGGATTGGCCGTGAGCGGAATTGGTGACGATTGCATTGAGAATAAACAATTTGTCGTACTCTCATTTAGATTGGCCCTTATTCATACGTCCCCTATTCGAGATCGACCAGAAGAAACAGTTTTGTGAACAGTGGATAACGGTTGACAAGAAATCGGCCGAAGATTGAACCTGCGTTCCTTTGATCCACCGCAACTACAGAAGCGTTCGTCCACGAATGATGAAAACATCGAGAGCTCACATCCTACCTCTGCATCGTATGCTCATTCTTTGCCTGACGATCTTGGGAATGGCCTTATTTCCCTTCATCGTTCCTCTGCGTGCGTCAGATCATGCCGACCCGATCCATTTGCCGCAGGGGATGGAGATTTTCGATGATGGCAAACCCAACGCCATGGCCGTTGCGAAATTGGCGGGCAATACCACGGACCTTTTTGTGTTTCCGATCAAGGACGATGGCAAGCTTGCGGATTTTCCACGCAACAAGGGTCAGGATTTGAACCTGCAGCCGGCGGAGCTGGCTCAGATTAAGGCACTCGCGGTGATTCTTTGTGTCCGCCCGGCTTTGAGAAAGGCGCCGCCTCTAGACCTATCGACTTACACCTACTCTATTAACATGGACCTCCACAGTCGCGTTTTGTTCGACAAAGCGGACGAACTTGGGCGCTATGGCGGCAGCGTTCCTGATCCAGAAAAAATTAGCTCTGATGTCACGATTGAGATTCAACTCAACGACGACACGACGCTGAAGAAGCAGGCCATCCACAGCCCGAGCAAACTGTTCAAGAATTTTGATAACGTTCACGTCTACAACGACAATACTTTAAAGGAGAAGGCAGGCGAAGTTCTTAGGAATGCTGGCGATATCCATCTCTATACAGGCTACAAGGCCAATACGTTCATTTTCCCAAGGTTCTTCGGCACTAATATCGTCGCGATGGTTATGATCATTCCCATTTCCTGCTTTCCCGAGGGACAGCAGGATTTGCTGTGCTGGGCGACCACATCGGACAAAAACGGCAAGCAATTCGACCATGTTGGGCGATCTCTTCGTACCCAGAATCCCCGTTTTGATCTGCTCAACACGCTCCCCCCGAAAGACCACGTCGCTGCGCTTAAGAAGGAAAACGAAAATCCCAGTCTCATGCGGGATCTCTTCGTAAAGTTCGGCTTCGACAACCTCTTCGAATACCGCCCCTGGGATTTCACGCCCGATGTGATGATTTACAGCAGTCGCTTTAATGCTGGATATCCTAACGGACGGTGCCTTAACGATGACGTCGCTGCACTGCTCGCGCGCTACGGCGATACCCTACTTTTGGAGCTCTCATATAAGTCTCCCAAGTTTCCGCGTGCAACGACCATCGACAAACCGTTCCTCGATGAGTTTCCCTACCTTGCAGAGCCGTGGCCCGATTCAGACGCCAAGCCTGGCCCGGTTTTGAGCGCGCGAAATCAAACCATTATCCGGATAGCACTCGGTGTAGCGATAGCCTGGGCGCTCTTGGGTCTCTGGAAGCTTATTGAGCTCCTGGTTAAGTTTGTCCGCGTGTTTTTCAAGAAACCGATCCGAGCATAGAAAAGCGAGGCTCACCTTACGAATATTTTCATCACCCACGTTTCGACAGCGTGCGTGCTGCTCGAAATCGACTCGGTTCGTCTTCTTACCGATCCGGTTTTCGACGAGGGCGAGCGTTACTATTCATTTGGTGCGCCCTTCATCGGAGCCACCCGCATGCAAGGTCCTGCTCTGAAACCTGAGGCAATTCCCGATCTCGACGCAATTCTGCTCAGCCATGCGCATCATTCCGACAATCTCGATGATGGCGGCAGGGCCCTGTTTCCAAAAGCCCGCGCCATCATTACCAACACACACGGTAAGAAATTCCTGAAAGAGGAAGCGATCGGGCTGCCTAAGTGGGGTAGTACGACGATTCAGGGGCGCGGCGGAGAGATGATAACGGTTTCCGCGACACCCGCGCTGCATGGCCCAGCCTGGTTACCCGGCACTAGGGACGTATGCGGCTTCGTCCTAAAATGGGACAGTCAGAAACATGGTGCACTCTACATTTCCGGTGACACCGTCTACTTCGACGAGCTGCGCGAACTCGCCAAGTTCAACGTTGGCACCGCCTTGCTGCATCTTGGCGCGGTGCATTTTTGGCCGCCCTTCCCGCGCTGTTTTCGTTTTACCTTCGACTCGGCCGGTGCAGTCAAGATGGCGAAGCTCCTCGGTTTGGAGACACTCATCCCAATCCATTACGAGCAGTCCGTTTGGAGTCACTTCAAAGAAGACGTCGCGAGCTATCAGCGTGCTTTCCAAAAGGCCGGATTGGACCATAAAATCATGTGGCTATCCAAAGGGGTGCGAACTCAACTCAGTATCTGAATATCCGTCCAAGCGCGACTGCAACAACCGCGCGCGAGACTTCCTACGTTGAAACAGCGATTGCTGCCTCCCATCTCCATTTCACCGGCGCTGCATCGACTCCGCCGCGTAATACACCTCTTCGTAGGGCGAGTGTCTTGCCGGCATCAGCCTTATGCTGACGTTGGCGGGCTGCCCGACGGATGGAGTGGGGCTGACGGCGGAGCAGAAAAAAGTCCGAATTGCCCGAGTCGGTCTTGAGCGCGAGAAACTAGTGTATCATCAACACTGCGCTTGGAGTCGGTGTCGTCGTTGTTTTCCTGGCCTTGCTGGGCCTCTGGAGGGTCGTGAAGTTCGTGGTTGGCCTTTTTGTGAAGCGACCTATCCAAGCTTAGCGCAAGCCCAGTCCTCTAAGATCACTGAGCCAGCGGTAGCGATAAAGAGACGATCCGCGTTAGCCGATCGCGAGACCCAGGGGGTAGCCCGGAACACCGATCGCAAGTTTACCGCTCAAGGCGACTCGCCCATCCTCGGCAATGGAATAGATCAGGATCCGCCGCCTTCGCTGTTCAATAGCGTAAAGAAACTTGCCGTCCGGCCCTAGGATCAGATCATGCAGCACGGGCTTCGGAACGTCGGTCACGTCAACGCTCTGGAGCTGCTCGAGTCGGTTGTCTGAGACGTCGAAAACAATCAGAGAGTCGGCGTTAGTAACGTAAAGTTTTTCTTCATCTCGACCGAGGGCCGACCAGCAGGCGGTGCCCTTCGCTGTTATTCGTCCCATCTCCGCGATCTGGCCTGAGATAGCGTCGACGGCGAGCCGGACCACCGAACCCTTGCCGACCGCGTTAGTCATGAACAAAGTCTTTCCGTCAGATTTCCATGCCGAGCCGAACCCAAAATCGGCGTCGGTAATCGCGAATGGACTGTCTTTCAGCTCGGTCAGCAACCCGGGCCCCGGCGCGGCACCCTTGTCGATCTTGTAGCAGTGGAGAAGGCTGCCATGAGCTCCCATGGACGGCACCGCCAGAAGCGTGCCCTGGCGATTGACAATGGCTTGTCGAGGCGACTCGGCCTTCGGCAACTGGACGCTGCTTCTTGGAAAATAACGAACCTTTTCGTCTTCAATGGCGAAGACGGCGATGTTGGGCTGGGCCTTGCCGCCGGAGCTCCCGTTGCCTTGGTTCACGACATACAGGATGCCGTCACTGATACATACGCTGCAAGGTCTGTTGCCTTGCGAAGGGACGGGCTTGTCGCTCAATCGAGTTAGAGTGCCGTCGGGGTTCTTGCGAAAGATAGCGAACGAGTTGCTACCGACGTCGACTGGGTATAGCAGATTTCGATCGATCCAGACTGCGTTCTGGCTCTCCGCGGCCCGGTATCCTCTGCCACCGGTCGAGAAGGGCGAGCCTTTGACAAACCGCAGCGCTCCGTTCTTCAGGATTTCCATTCCAACTACTGCGTTCGCGCTTTGCCGATTGGTGGTCGTGTACAGGTAACTGCTCATGTCCGTTCTCTAATTCGCCACGCGGATTGCGTGAAACACCAAGCCCAGAAAAAAAGGCAGACGCTTCACGAACATGAATTGTAAGCGCAAGGTTTCGGCGCATGCGAGTGAAACAGTAGCGGAACAGCCGAAACCCAAATTGTTCGGTAATCGTCCTTATCCGGCGAGCGATCACATTCTATGATCAAAACTGGTCCGTAAAACTCACAATAAGCAAAAAAAACACAAACTGTTCCCCGACTGTTTCTGTCGCTACTGCAATCGCCAGAAAATAAAGGCCTCGAAAGGCGTGAAAGCGCGTCTACAAGAGAATTTGATATTTTCAGGCACGCCATCCCGGGAATTATGACGGAGCTTTGCCAAACTCTGGAAGGGGCAACGTTCCCTTCGTGGGCTTTGTAAGGTTCCGGCTCGTGATGCACAATGAGAGCTTTTCCGTTACTTGCTGGTGCGATTGCGTTCCTGGTAGTCGTCGTTTGCGCGCGGGGAATCGAAGCCGCGCCATCGCAGGGTCCGAAAGCGAGCAATGTATATGTTCAGTATGTCTGCGATAACTGTCGCTCAAATACCGCGTCACCTCGACTCATGTTGATTAGAGCGTCTTGAGAAATTCGATCAGTGCGCGCTTGTCATTATCGGATAAGTCTGTTCCAAAATAATGCCCGTTGTCTTCGACAAAGTCAGGGCATTTATTCGCCGCGATTGATTCAGGAACCGTTTTGAGTAGCTCGGTCGCAGCTTCTTCTGATGATAGGTGAAGCGAATGAATTCGGAAAAGCGCCTTCCCAATCTTTGCTGCCAGATTTGTTATCTGACTGTGGTCAGGCTCCAAATTCGCGATTAGGTTGATCGGCGTGCCTTTGGGGATCGGCCCTAAAACCAGACACCGGTCGGGCAGCGAAAATCCAAGCACGCTGAAGGGAGACTGGAAACGCAAGTACAGCGAGGATTCGTTTTGAGTTCGCCAGATCGAATCCTTACCCGACCGCTTTTCAGGCCAGAGCAATTTCTCGATCGCATCATTAAACGCTTCCATTCGACCAGCAACAGAAGGATCGCCGGTGAACTTACCCAATGCATTGTTGTGAAAAAGAGGTGCCGAGCTCCACAGGCTCGCGAGGGATGGGACGCGGTAATATCCTGGCCCAGTGTTTTTCTGTCTTGGTGAGAACTTGATCGGACGCTCTGTCTCAAAAGGGTTGTAGAACTGTATTGGCTCCACAGGATCGAGGTCCTTGTACGTTTGCGACGAAAAGTTGTCCCAGATGTGACCACTCTTGGCGTTCGTCGCGAATGCGCGGGCAGTGTTCGTTTTGAGGTCAGTCACCGGATATCGGCGATCATTGGATAGAAAATTATCCTTTGAAAAATCTGCTTTCATCACTTCTGCGCGGAACCACGCCTTAGCTTCGGCGCAGCGTGGGTCGAGTCCTGTTGGTTGTTTGCTCGAGTGGCAGGCTGCGCACCGTTCTGCAAACACTTCCTTGCCTCGATTCATCGTCATTTGATCGCATGTGATGTAAGCACGTCCTCCGGGCGCGTCCGCAAGATGGTAAGGCTTGAGATTTCGAAAAAATGCGGCGATGTACGGCAAACGCTCTTCGGTGGCGAGCCAGTAGACTGAATGTTCACGCGCATAAGGAATCTCGAAAGGATGTTGTGGAGTAAGCCCGATGAGCGCATTGTGCAGGGTCAACCAATACTCGGAAAACATTCCGATATTCACGTAAACCCGAATTGCTGCTCCTCCAATGCCGATCGAGTCCGCGCCATCTTTTAGAATGTGCGGCACACACATTGTTTCCTTCTCACCGGGAAATGAGAGCGTTCCGCCAGCCATTTTCTCAGCGGTGCAAATCCGTTCCCGCTCGGCGAGCAGAAAAATCGCGTTGATCGCGTTTGGATTATTAATGTGATCGGTTGCGATCCGCGACGTGTCTGAGGTGCCGCGCGGTTGAGCGGATAACTCTTCGTAAAAGAAATCGCCTTTTTCGGCGTTACATGCAAAAACCTTTCCCTCGTTAAGATATTGGTTGCCAATTGTAGAAGCTAAATCCTCCCAGCGGGGGTGTTCAGGGTCGATCGGCGGGTGACTCGGATTCAGTGCGTTATGGCAGGCGCCGCAGGCAACCCCAATACGGTAAGGCCGAATGAGCCTCCGATTCTTATAATAAGAAGGATTGCACATGAACTCAGCACCGTCCCAATTCTTGCGTGCTTTCTGATCGAAATCCGGATTAGGAAACAGTCGAAATCCGAGAACGCCTGAGGGTTTGCCATAAACATTTTCGTTAATTCCAGCCGGCTCCTGCTCGACCTCCTCGTCTAGCCACAAACCAAATTCATCTGCCTTCGAGGCCGCGCGAAAACCTGGTTGGTTGATGAGTCCGAGCGTTTTAAAGCGTTCATCCCGCCGGTATTTCCGGTTGTCTAACATCTTCAAAAGATCGACTAAGCCACCAGTGTCGTGCGCGACACGATCCCAAAACCGCTGGTTCCCCGCGCTCCAAAGATTCCATGTGTTTCGTCCCCTTACCTCTTTAGGAGAAAGCTCAATCCCACCGTCCATTGGCTTAAAAATGTCCGCGGTAATCTGCGGGAAGTCCGTTGAGCTTAGTCCGCGTTTCCTAGCTTCGTCCTCAATGACTTTCTCGTGACATCCACTCAAGATAGTTGCGAGGGATGCGATCCATAAGAGCAGCGTCGCCAGCCGGGACACGTTCTTAAGGCGTTGGCAAGGCGCGGCTGTGACGAAAAGATGTGTGTCAAACATGGAGCTTCTGCCAATGCAATTTCGCTTGTTTGTACGACACGTGACCGATCTCGCACGTAAGGTCCCCGCGCGCGCGGAGAGCTTGGTTCACTACGAGACCAGCCATCCAGCGATCACAAAAATCCTCGATCACCGACGACCTCCGATCCGAGTCACAGTTTTGGCGATTAAACGTCACGAGTCACCTGATTCGCAATTGCAACAGTTGCGAAACACTTTCTATCCGGTAAAAGACGCGAGCCGGTAATGTCCGTCCCTAGCAGCCATTGAAAGAGGTCTAGAGTTTAATAATGGACTTCGCGCGGATCTGTATATGAGCTTCTTGTTTTTCATGAAGGGGATCCCGCAGGTCACAACATTAGCACGAACCTTCTCAGAACGAACTGAATTTTTGGTGGTGCTGCTCGTCGCCTTTGCGTTTCCCGTCTGGAATTCCATTGCTGCTGCGTTTAGCCCCGGCCAATTCGTCATCAGTGATTTGTCTCGGCTATGCGATTGTGCAATTCAGCTCGCGATCTTTGGGTTCGTTGTTTTGCTCGGTACAATCCGAGGCTGGTCGATTCGCCAACTTGGTCTCTGCCCAAGCTGGCGCTTAACGGCAATGGGAATCCTTCTTTTTCCTGCAATCGGCATTGTTCTCTTCGCTGTTAGTATCGTGATAGGTTGGCTTGCACCTAGCTCCTTTAATCATCCACGCGATGTTGCAATTGGCCTATCTTCTGTAGCATTTTAGCCACTATCATCATTAATCCTCTATTCGAGGAAACGCTTGTGTGCGGCTACATCATACAAAGGCTCGCCAACAAGGGTGCGGTAGTAGCGATTAGCTCTAGCGCATTCGTTCGTTTCCTTTATCACACACATTTGGGTCCATCCTCGCTTGGACCCCTGCTAATGGGATTCATCTTCGGTTATCTATTTTGGCGATCTCGAGAACTCTGACCGCTCTAATTGCTCATTCCTTAATTAACCCTCTTGGCCTCCTTCTTCTTTCTGGAAAGCATTAAAGACAAAGAAGACTGAGACGCTGATCGGTGATGGCGACGCGGATCAATTCCTGGGATTCGTCGCCGAGCTGGCAATGGCGCTTGATCTGGTGCGGGCCCATCCGGACGTTGCAATTCACTTTCGTGTCGGAACGGAAACGGGCGTGCTGTTTTTCGCGGGGCGCGCTGGACGCGTTCGCGGATCGCGGTGGAAGGTTCTTCGGTGCGCGTGCTGGAGATGTCGCGGTATTCGACGGCGGGAACTTCGATGTGGAGATCGATGCGGTCGAGAAGCGGGCCGGAGATGCGCTGGCGATAACGCTGCACCTGGACGGGACCGCAACGGCACTCGCGCTTCAGATCGCCGAAGTAGCCGCAGGGATGCAAACGAGGCCGTATGCGAGCATAAATCACGTAAACAGGTTTATGTCACGCAGTTGGCTGGACCGGCGATAGCGTTCTGTCCATCCGCGGGCCGTAGTGGTTTGAATCGGACCACTGCCCGCACTTGATCAAGCAGTCTTGGGGAGATCGGACCGGATAAATGAGGGCTCGCCACCGCGCAGTGTTTTAGCGCACAAAGCCTCTATGCGGCAAGGTATAGATTGCAGCAAGATGCCGTCTACTTCTCGTTAGGCAGTATGCATGTGCGCGTCTTGCGATCCCTGCCTAATTTTCCGCAAAAGACGCTCGGGAAGGCTTAGGCAAGCCTGGCCACAAGCACGGCGGTGCAGGCCGCTCTTTTCACAGCCCTCCACCATTTTGGTCGAACGCTCTCTTGATTATTCCAGCAGGTATTAAAGACGTTGCGGGCGGCGTTTCCTTGGGTAACGGCATTAACAATAGCTTGGGCGCATGCAGCCTGGTTCGGTGGCGACTGGTGGCACTGGTTATAAGTCGACACTGCTATCGCGGCCTGTGCCGGGCTGATGAAGAAATCACCGATCTTCTCGAGCAGTGACCAACCATTATCACCCTCTGCAGGCTCGTAGGCACTGGCCTCCGGTGGGGCCTTCATCTTCTGCGCCCGCGCGTCAAGCTGTTTCAGTGTTCTCTCATGCTTTGCGGCAAGATCCTCGAACTGTTTCAATAGCGCGATGCTGCCCTCCTTGCCCTGCGACTTATTTGCCAACTCGGCCTGCTTCGTGGCCGTGTCAAACGACTCCATCATCCCCTTCGCGTACGCGGCCATGGTATCGTTGAGGGCGTCGGCGTACTTGTCCTTGTCCGCAGTCGCCCTAGCGGCCTCTATCTGAGTGAACGACGCCTCGATCGACGTCAGCTGTCTATCGTGGCCTTGCAGCCTACTGCGGAACTGGGCGGGTGAAACCTTTGCCTCGGCAGCATATCCCGTCGCGTGAGTGAAGATGACGCCGAAACACAAACTCAGTGTCAGCGCCCAGATATTGCGATTACTATTCTTTCTATTCATTTTTTGTATATCCTTTTGGGTGGCGTGGTGCGACAGTTGTCTGTCGGGAGTACCACGTTAATGTTTAATTTTCGGCAGGCAGACCCCGCTCTTCCTGCGCTGCGCCAGACCCCAAAAGGCAAGAGCAGTCAAAGCTAAGGTCAGAGGTAACAATTTTTCTCATAGCCTTCTCCATTGTTCGCTCGTGTTTTTGTAGAGGCAACTGAAACAGTTAAGAAACAGTTGCCTACGTGCGACGATCTCTTGGCCTTTCTACTTGCGATTGGATCGATATTCCAACCTTTTGACAGAAAGAAAGAAGTGACTTCCCAGTTGCATTGGCAGAAGTGATTACGAGATCGTGACCCATCTGTATTATGACGAGAAAGGAGACTATGCGCCCTCATTCTAATCCGCACGGGCGGGGATGCAAGCGAGGGCGCAGACTACACGTTAGAACGGCTCGGCTTTATTCGCTCTCCAAGTCCTTCCAGCCTTGATCGCTGTCCGCAGTGCATTGAGCCGTTGAACAATATTCAAAATGCAGAATCGGGTGAATCTCCCAATTGTTTTCGCGAGTGAGAGCGTTGTTTAGGAAATGATACGAGTCGAACAGGAGGAGGCCCGTTACTCGCACCAGTAATTTTCCATTCGGTTTGGTTGTGCCGCCTTTCCATTTCGGATCGATTAGCGGCGCAAGCCTCGCTCGTGTGAACTTCGGATGATCAAGTCTAACGCGCGGAGCGAACTCGGCCGTGATTGAATGCGGCTCGTATCGCGCCAGCGTCGGTTTCTTCAGCTTCGGATCAACGAGCACCAAGTGATTGTCCGTATCTTTTGCGGCAGTTAATCCGCAGTTGCATGTTTCCTGTCCTTCTGCGCGAACATCGAGCACCCAGGCCACTACACGGATTTTCTTGCCCTCGCCAATTTGCGCAAGTTCGCTTCGGTCTTGGTTCGACTTATTAAAGTGCTCGGGATCGGGATCAGGGAGCGACTTCATCCACGCTATTGTCTGATTCTCCGGCTGACGATTGTCCGAGCGGATATTCTTGCGCTTGTTCAGTTCAGGCTCTCCATTCGGTCCACAGCCCTCATCGGCACAGGCGGTGATTGTTTGCACCGCGCAATAGGGCTTCTTAGACTTTGAATGGCCTTTTCGCGAACGGGTCTGCTTGGCATCCGCGCTTAGCGCACAAACAATAACGAGCAGGGCGGCGACAAAACGTATCATAACGAAAAACCTCCAAAGAGATATTACGACAAATCAAAGGCGAAGGTCTCAAAAAACTTCTATTCAGCGAGGATTTTTTAACGAGCTGTCTGTCGTACCCGAAGGTAAATCGCCGGTGCGCTTCAGCATTGTCCCTAGTGAGAGGTCTGCTAACATCTTCGGTGTGTTTCCACGCGCTATCTTGGTCGGAAGATTAGCTTGCACCGCTGTACCCAAGAAGCGCTATTGCGCACTTTTTTTTGCGATCTTCTTGTTCGCGATTGCACTTTACCCTTCATGCAGTTGTGCCCAAGAAATTCGGGCCACAGGCCTTGAGCTTCCTACTTCTGAAGAGCTCAGCCAAAGGCCCGTTGTCTCTTTTCCCCAGGCATTCGGTGGACCGCGCATAGCTCTTCCATTTTCGCTTCGTTCCAAACTGCCTCCCCCTCAGGATCAAGGAGTTGCTAATAATTCGTGCGTCGGGTGGGCGGTTGGTTACGCGTTTATGACATACATTGCTAAGGTCTACCCGGATCAGGCGCTAAGCCCCGAGTACTTGTATCACTGCACAGTGAGGCGCCAATGTCGCGACAATTGCAATCCATTGCCAAATGCCGCAGTGAGTTTTCAGAACGCCTTCGAGGTTTTACGGGAGCGTGGTATCTGCGACCGGAAGCTCATGAACGATTGGCTTGTTCCGCCTTCAGCCGAAGCGGACCAGGACGCCCGTAAGCACCGTAGTCTTTTTCGTGAGGATACGATTTTGCCGAGCGATCAGCACACAATAAAGGCATATCTCCAAGATAAACAGCAACCGCTGCCCGTGGGTATGTTTGTCGATAAAGCTTTTAAGAAAAACGAATTTCCAATAAAGCATGGCAAACCGGTATGGAGCGGGTACCGTGACGAACTTCGAAACGCCCACGCAATGTTATTAGTGGGCTGGGATGATGAGCTTTCTGCATATGAAGTTATGAACTCATATGGGCCAAACTGGGGAGATGCAGGTTTTGTGTGGATCGACTACGCTTTTTTTCAGGAAGCAACAAAATACGTATTTGATCCTCTTCACGAACCTCTTAAAGAAGCACCGACGACGCTCTTAGAAAAGGAAACGCCCCCGGCTTCAGCGGAAATTGCTGCGACTGGTCTCCTACGTACATCGGCGGGTACTCTTGCTCCTACTTCGCCAACGCCCTTGCCAAATAGTTCGCCAGGGATCTTTGTTTCCGTATCCGCCCCCGCGACGTTATCTCCATCGCCTTCACCTTTTGAACCCGCGTCAGTTGCCGTCGCCACGCCTGAAATGACGCCGGTCGTGAAAATAGCCGAGCCCGCCGAGACATTGTACTGTCGGCTTGGTGTTTTGGATTCGAGCGAAAAGTTGGACCCTGCGGAGCTAGCTTTTGATGTTGATATCGATGCGATTCAAAAAGGAGAAATCCAGCCGGGGAGCATCCTTACCCGAAGTGAGCGGGTCAGGGTACTTCGGGTACGTCGGCAGGTAGCAACAGGGCAAATGCCTGCCGGACAGGTTCTAGGATCACTCTTGCCGGGTGACAAGTTCCAGGTTTCCGAGTTGAAAAAATACAAAATGCCTGACGGTGAAACGCAGTACTGGGTTGGTGGAACTGTAGTCGTAGAAATATCGTCAGGAGACATTACGAAAGAGTGACTGACCGTCCTCGCCCCTGGGCTGCAGGCGGTTGCCTGCTGTTTTTTTGCTTGGCGATGCGCGGATGTTCTGATAGACGACGAATTACCCCCAAAGAGTTCGGACAAATTCCGGTAAGCCGTCCGAACTCGCGCGGGCTAGAACCAAAACAGAACAAGAAAGGATAGATCACAATGAAAAAACTTATTACAGCTATATGCGGGGCTCTGCTGGCTACCGCGACTGCCAGCTTCGCTCAAGACACGTCACAAAGGGCAAACACGGTAGATAGCAAGCAAGCAATCAAAGTGTTGGATGACCTTGTGAGCGGCATGGACAAGACCATCGCAGATGCCCAGTCACACAAACAGCAGCTTTTGGAGCTCCGTACCGCTCTAGTCGAAGGCAAGACATCTAAACAAACCTTCGGATCGGGAGAGCAACTATCGGGGCAAGACGTGGGCTGGCTGGTCGAACATCCTGCACAAGCTATTGGTAAGGTATATGATTCTTATAAGTCCGCCGAAAAAGCGGTAGCTGAAAACAACAGGTCCAATGAGCAATGGCTTTCGAAACAAAAAGAAGCTAAGACGCAACAAGAAACTAAGAAGAAATAAGTAAAAATAAGTAAATAGTCGTCATTTCGCTACTTTGAGTCATCCCCCGCGCAGGTGTCGATTCTGTAAGAAACCCGCTATGCCTGGGTCGGACCTTTGCTACACGTGCGAAAGTGATTAGAACATCCGGTCGAGCATAACGACTGGTTGACGAGCAGCTCGTCATTGTCGGGATCGTGTTTCCCTCGGGCCGCGGCCCGAACTTGATCGAGCAGTTCTTTTTGCGCTTGCCTGCAACGGCTGTGGAGGTAAAACCTAGGGTTTGTGACTCCGCTTTTATCCGATTCCCCACAGGTGAGCAAGGGGATTAGACGGAAGAATCCCGCAAAAAAGTACGGGAGAATTCCGTCGACATCGCGTTGGGGAGCACTTTGTGGATCAACAAGGGAGGGACTTATGCATTACGTGTTAGCGCTTCTCTTAGTTGGTTGCGCAAGTGCACCACCGGGCTGGACCAACCCAACGAAGGATCGGTCCGAATGGAAAAAAGACGCTGCAGATTGTGAACGGGCAACAGCAGATGAAACGGACGCCACGCAACGCGAGCTGGCGAAGATCCGCTGCATGGCAATGAAGGGCTGGCGTGCATCACCGTAAGGTTGATGCCGAACAGCGCTTTGCAGACTCGACCCTCACGCTGTCGGTTTAGGCTCAGTCACAAGGTTCCAACGAACACCGATGTTGAAAGATGCGTAATCGTGAGATCGGCTTCTCTTGGCGCACAAATTGGAGACAATTTGTTCTTGTCAGTTTACATCGTTGCTGGCAAGATTCGATTACATCATGCGACCTTTTAAGTCGCTTCGCGGTTGCAGACTACGAACCATATCTCGCCGTACGGCGGCGTTAATTGGCTGTATTGCGTGTCTCACAGAAGTTGGACTAGAGGCACAGTCCGACTTTGATGACTTGAATAAATACCGACCCGGCACACTTCAAGGCATTATCAATTCTGAACTCCCGTACATCGTTGCAACAGGAAAGATCGATTATCATGCAACCTCTAATGTTGCGAGTGGGCACGCGCTGCTTCGGGTCCAGGTTAGATATACAGGTCAACATCGACCGCTATCTCCATTGCGGAAAGATCTGCTGAGGGACTGGAACAACGTAGGTGGGAACGTCCCAGAGGGCGCCTACAAGTCAGAATATTTGTTTATGGAGGGTAGCAACGAACATTGGCTGGCACTAGTATCGAACCTCGAGGAGAGCATGAACGCAGTGCGTCCCGGATCACTTCTGCTGTTCGTACAATATCTCGGCGACTCCTACCCGGCGGGAGAAGAGACTCCCTCGCTCAAGGGAGTTAGACGCATCACCTGGCTTTTCGTAATCAACGCTTTCTCCGAATAGTTACTTCCCATTAAGGTTATCCGACTCGCGTCGAAATCAAAGGCTCCGGCGCATCCACCGTCGTAAGGTTGTCGGCCGAGTGCCAAACTAGACTTTCCGGCCTTATCGGCGGACCTTCCGCAGCGGAGTCGCCCGGCGGTGTTTACCTCGGTCTCGAGAACATCCGCGGAACTTTCGACGCGGCCTTGCTGAATACATATATTAATCTCCCCGAAGACGCGCGCGCGTCCGATCATCATAATCTCCTGGCTGAGAGTGTCGCGCTCTATGGGCTGCGAAGGGCCACCGTCCTGTGCGGCGAAAACGCCAGTCAGGGCCTGACGTTTCTCCTCGATATCACCCGGATCCTGATTGAGCTGCTCGCCTCCAAATCACTCAATGCCGAAGAAATCCGCGTCAGCATTGTGCCCGATCGCCCGCTTCCAGATTCGATCACGATCGTAATCGGCCGGGTCAGCATGTTCGCCATGTCGCCGACGTAACTTGTGCGCTGCGGATGTTCACACCCAGAGAGTACGGCCGAGATCGGCGAAAGTGCCAAGGCGACGTTCCACGACAATACGACGAGCCCGTGTGCAAGAATTTGTGCAAGAATGAGTCTGTTGCTGTTCGCCCTTCGGCAACCGTTGAAAATCCGCCGGATTTCGCGAGTTACCCGGGAAATTGACTTCGATTTGATCGATTCTGAGAGGCGCCGAAATCGCTAAAATCGTAATTTTAAGTCCGTTGCGTCTGCCATTTCGCCACATCGGCGGCTTTAACAGCTGAGAAGTGTAGTCACGAGAACCGCTTCCGCCAAGTCCGAGCCGGACCGGCATCAAGTCATCGCAGGCGAGACGCCTGCCGCCACAGAAGAGCGGATTTTTGAGAAAACCGCGAACTTTGATCCGGGAACCCCGTATTTACTTTTGGAGCAAGGGATCACACGCGGCTGTTTTCCCCTTCGGAGCGGCACTGGTTCATGTGCCGCTTCGTTGTTTTCCTGCCAAATCCGCCCCGTCCATCGAATGCCGCTATTTGCGTAGTACTATATAGAGAGGCACCTCTGCGGCTGCCGCAGCTGCGCGCAGGCGGACCGCCGGATGATTAATGCGACAGTACAATTGGCGTTTCAGAGAGCGCCGCTACAGTAAAAGCCGATGACGACTGCCAACAAAATCACTGTTGCCCGCATCCTGATGATCCCGGCATTTGTCACCATGGCGATTTACTATGGTCAAAGCATCCAGCGCGGCGAGGCGCTGGAGTGGCAGCGCTTCACCGCCATCGCTATTTTTCTGATCGCGGCGGTGAGCGACGGACTCGACGGTTACATTGCGCGCCGCTACAAACAGCGGAGCGCGCTCGGCGCAATTCTCGATCCGATCGCGGACAAGGGATTGCTGCTCAGCGGCATCATCACTTTGAGCATCAGCAACTGGAGCGAAGTCGATCCCGAGTACGGCAGATTTCCGGCGTGGTTCCCCGTTCTCGTCATTAGCCGCGATGCGGTCATTCTGGTTGGCGCACTCATTTTGCATTTGCTGATCGGCGACAAAATGCGGGTGAAACCGGTCTGGACTGGAAAAGTTGCAACCGTTTGCCAGATGTGCGCGATCGGCTGGGTCATGCTGCAATTGCGCTTTCTTCCGCTCCTTTTCGTTGTCGCCGTCGCCGGGATTTTCACTCTTGTCTCCGGCATCGTTTACGTGATGGACGGAGTGCGCCAACTCCAGGCCGCGGGACATGCGCACGCGGCGCGGGATTAATTTTCAACCGGGACCCGCGATGAACGGACAGGCAAAACTGCCGAACGTCGCAATCATCGGGCGACCGAATGTCGGAAAGTCCGCGCTCTTTAACCGGCTAGTCAGGCGCAAAATCGCGATCGTTCACGATCAGCCCGGGATCACGCGCGACCGGATCTCAGCAACCTGTTCGCGCGGAGAACGGCCCTTCACCGTTTGGGACACCGGCGGAATTTTCGGCGCCGGCGAAAAGGATCTCACCGCGCAAGTGCGCCGCACCGCGGAAGACGCGCTCCACGAAAGCGATCTTCTTTTGTTTGTTGTCGATGCAAAGGACGGCCTCTCGCCCATTGACGAAGATCTCGCGCGCGCGCTGCGAAGATCGCGAAAGCCGATCGTGCTGGTGGTTAATAAGATCGACAACGACAAGCACGAGTCTCTGGCGGCGGAATTCGATGCGTTGGGCTTTGAGAGAATCGTTTCGATCAGCGCCGAGCATAATCGCGGCGTTTCCGACTTGTTAGACATTATCGACCAACTGCTCCCCTCGCCCGCGGAATCCATCGCTCAACCCTCAACTCTCAACCCTCAACCACTTTCCATCGCCATCATCGGCCGGCCGAACGTCGGCAAATCGTCGTTGATCAACGCGATCGTCCAAAGCGAGCGCGCGATTGTGAGCGAATTGCCCGGGACGACGCGGGATTCAATCGACATCTCTTATCAGCGCGACGGCCGCCAGTTTCTTTTCATCGACACGGCGGGCATTCGCCGGCGCGGCAAACTTTCCAGCTCAGTCGAGGTTTTCAGTGTGATGCGCGCCGAGCGAAGTATTCGCCGGGCCGATCTCTGCATCCTGATTGTCGATCTTACCAGCGGCGTGACTGCCCAGGACAAACGAATCGCCGGATTGATTCAGGAAGCGGGCAAGGCGGGGTTGGTTGTTCTAAATAAATGGGACCTGGTTAAGCCGAAACGCGGCGAGCGACAGACGATCCGCGAACTCGCCGATGAAGCGCGTGAGAGAATTTTCTTTTTCGATTACGCGCCGGTGTTGATCGCGTCCGCGCGCACTGGCGAGAGCGTCGACCGGCTTTTCGGATTGATTGGCAAAATTGAGCGCGCATCGGCTACGCGCATCGGAACCGGCGTTTTGAATCGGTTGATGCGGGCGGCTTTCGCCGCAAATCCGCCGCCGATGGTTAAAGGCCGGCGATTAAAACTGTTTTACGCGGCTCAGGCAGCAGGTGCGACAGATCGGCGCCTTCAAGCGCCGGAATTCGTGTTGTTTGTCAACGATCCGCGATTGCTCGCTCGATCCTACGCGCGTTATCTCGAAAGGCGAATTCGCGATGCCCAGCCTTACGCCGGGCTGCCTATTATTTTGACCCTGCGCCCGCGCACGGAGACGCGTCGGAAATAATTGCATCTCGGCCGCTTGTCCGCAGCGTAGTTTGATCGAACATTGTCGGCCTTACCTTTGTCTCAAAACCGCGTATGAAATCGACGCAGGAAATCACCCGTGAAGTGCAGGAGCTGGGCCGCTGGATCCCTCCTCTGCGCGAGCAAGTTTCGCACGTCATCGTTGGCCAAAAATATCTGGTCGACCGCTTATTGCTCGGCTTGCTCGCTAACGGACACATTTTGCTCGAAGGCGTCCCCGGTCTGGCCAAAACGCTCACCGTCAAGACGATGGCGTCCGCAATCCAGACCGGTTTCCAGCGTTTGCAATTTACGCCCGATCTTTTGCCGGCCGATTTAATTGGAACATTGATTTACAATCCGCGTACCGGCGAATTCACGACCAAGCTCGGTCCGATTTTTTCCAACCTAATTCTGGCCGACGAAATCAATCGGGCGCCGGCCAAAGTGCAGAGCGCGTTGCTTGAAGCGATGCAGGAACGCCAGGTCACGATCGGGGAAAAGACTTATCCCCTCTCCGATCCGTTTCTCGTTCTGGCCACGCAAAATCCGATCGAGCAGGAAGGCACCTATCAATTGCCCGAAGCGCAGCTCGACCGGTTCATGTTCAAATTGAATATCGGATATCCGGAAAAGTCAGAGGAACGCACGATTCTGGATTTGATGGCGACGTCGGCGCCCGATTTGCGCGTCGACTCGGTCATCGAGCCGAAACAAATCATCGCCGCGCGCGATGTGGTGAACCAAATCTACATCGACGACCGGGTGAAGGATTACATTGTCGATGTTGTCTGGGCGACCCGCGAGCCCACTTCCTACAATTTGCCTCTGGAAGGATTGATTCGTTACGGCGCATCGCCGCGCGCCACGATTTATCTCGCGCTCGGCGCGCGGGCTCACGCGTTTTTGAACGGACGTGGTTATGTCACGCCGCAAGATGTAAAAAGCATCGGGCCGGATGTCTTGCGGCATCGCATCATCGTTAGTTACGAAGCCGAAGCCAAAGCGGTCACGAGCGAGACGATTATTGAACGGATTTTTGCCGGCCTACCTGTTCCCTGAGCTGCGATGAACGGTTTGCAGGAAAGAACCGCGGAGATTCTTAAAAAAATCCGCACGCTCGAAATTAAAACGAAGGGTCTGGTCGAGACCGTCTTCGCCGGCGATTACCACAGCGTCTTCAAGGGGCGCGGGATGAATTTTGAAGACGTGCGCGAATACCAGCCGGGCGATGAAATTCGTGCAATCGATTGGAACGTGACCGCGCGACTCGGAACCGCCTTCGTAAAAAAGTTTACCGAAGAACGCGAGCTGACCGTAATGCTGATTGTCGATGTTAGCGCGTCCGGAAATTTCGGCAGCGCCACTCAATCGAAACGCGAGCTGGCTGCGGAAGTCGCTTGTCTGCTCGCTTTCAGCGCGATCCGCAACAACGACAAGGTCGGCCTGATTCTTTTCACCGACCGGGTGGAGCTTTTCATCCCGCCTAAGAAAGGTCGCTCGCACACGCTTCGACTAATTCGCGAGATCTTGTTTTTCGAGCCGGCCAGTCGCGGGACGAATCCCGCGCTCGCGCTCGATTATTTAAACAAAATTGTCACGCGGCGCGCGGTCGTGTTTTTCATTTCCGATTTTCAAGCGCCGGATTTCTCGCACACGCTCGCGGTCAGCGGCCGCCGGCATGACTTCATCGCCGTCCACATCCAGGACGAACGCGAGCAGGTATTGCCCAACGTCGGCATCATCACCCTCGAAGACGCCGAGACCGGCGAGCAAATCGAAATCAATACCGCTGATCGCGGCACGCGAGCGCGGTTCAGTGATTTGGCCGATGAAAAGGCGCACGAACTGTCGCGAACGCTGCGGCGCAACAACATTGACGCGATAACGCTGCGCACGAGCGAAGATTATCTGCCGGCACTACGCGCGTTTTTTAAATTGCGGGAACGCCGCGTTACAACCCGCTGACCGGCAAATGTCGGCTTCCTTTATGTCGATCTTCCTCGCTCAACAACCATTTCACGAGATTGCGCCACCGGTTGATTACTCGTTTGTCCCGACATGGGCGATTTTTCTGGCGAGCTTTGTTGGACTCTGCCTCATCGGCTTGATCGTTTGGTTCTTCAGGCGAAAGCGCAAACCGGAACAACCGCCAAAATTGCCGCGCGAGATCGCGATCGAGGAACTCGAGATCATTGCGGGCGAAATCGAAACCACGAATTCGTATCTGTTTAGCATTCGCGTCTCCGATATTTTGCGGCGCTACGTCACCAATCAGTACGCGTTGCCGGTAACGCGACAGACGTCGGTCGAATTTCTCACCGCGCTGGCGAAGTCGTCGCCGTTTTCGGACAATGAAAAATTTCTGCTCGAAGATTTTTTGAACCGCTGCGACTTGATCAAATTCGCGCGTTACGAAGCAACATCCGCCGACAGCCGCCTTCTGCTGGAAGAGGCGACGCGATTTGTGAAAGGAGAACAACTTGCGCTTGCTTGATTGGTGGCCGTCAAACACCGCGCTGACGTTCGCGCGTCCGTGGCTCCTCTTGCTCCTGTTAGCAATTCCGCTCGTTGCATACCTGCGCGGCAAACGCGGACCGGCTGCCGCGCTCACCTTTTCATCGACATCGACGCTCCGCGCGATCGGCAAACAAAGCGCCGCCCGCGTCGGAAAGTTTTTGCGTGCATTAATTTTTGCGACATTGGCGATCTTCGCCGTTGCACTTGCGCGGCCGCAGCTCGGGAAAAGCCTCACTCAGGTCGAAGCGAGCGGAATCGACATCATGCTCGTGCTCGATGTGTCCGGATCGATGCTGACCAAAGATTTCACCATCGGCGGAGACCGGGCGACGCGGCTGGACGCAATTCGCGAAGTCACGCGCAAATTCATCGAGGGCCGGCCGAATGATCGGATCGGCATCATCGCGTTTGCAGGCCGGCCGTATGTCGTTAGTCCGATGACGCTGGATCACGATTGGCTTCTGCAAAATCTCGAGCGAGTGCGCATTGGACTCGTGGAAGACGGGACTGCGATCGGTTCGGCGATGGCTTCGGCCGCAAATCGATTGAATGACAAACATTCGAAGAGTCGGGTGATCGTTTTACTGACCGACGGCGAAAATAACGCTGGGAAAATCTCACCAAACACGGCTGCCGAAGCAGTAAAAGCGCTGAAGGTCCACTTCTATGCAATCGGCGCGGGAATCAATGGCATCGCGCCCGCTCCGATTTTTACTCAACGCGGGCCAATGACCGACGTGCTCGGCAATCTGGTCTATCAAAACCAACGCGTGGAATTTAACGAAGCCGGTCTGCGACAAGTTGCGCAAATTGCCGACGGACAATTCTTCCGGGCAACCGACACCAAATCGCTCGAGCAGATTTACAGTGACGTCGACAAGATGGAAAAATCGACCGTGGCCGTGAAAAAATATCAGGAGTACCGCGATTTGTTTCCGCTCTGCCTCATGAGCGGGTGCGGCCTGCTGGTCGCGCAACTCTTATTGGCGCAAACCATCTGGAAGAAATTGCCGTGAAGGAGATGTCGATCTTGAAAGTGGGAGGGACCTTAGCGTCCCGAGAAAAAGACAAGAAGTTTGCAAGACATCGCGGCACTGAGGCCGCTCCCACATTATGAGTTTCGGCGCGCCGATCTGGTTTTGGGGATTGCTCGCGATTCCGGTTCTCGCGGTTTTGTTTGCGCGCGCCGAGCAGCGGGGAGTGGCGAAACTTCGCGAGTTCGTTTCGCCACGATTGCTTCCGCAACTCGCGGCGACGGTGCATCGCTCGCGCCGCGTTTTGCGATTTGCTTTGCTCATGCTCGGACTTGCGCTCGCGATCGTCAGTCTAGCCCGGCCGCAATGGGGCTACATTTACGAAGACGTCAAACGCAAAGGGCTCGACCTTCTTTTCGCCGTCGATACTTCGCGCAGCATGCTTTCGAATGATGTTCAGCCGAACCGGCTCGAACGGGTAAAACTTGCGGCTCAAGATCTGGTTAACCAACTTCAAGGCGATCGCGTCGGATTAGTCGCGTTTGCCGGCCGCGCCTTTCTACAAGCGCCCCTGACGATCGATTACGAAGCGGCTGTCGAATCAATCAACGATCTCGACACCAAGACGATTCCCGAAGGCGGAACGAATATTTCGGAAGCGATCAATCTGGCGGTAAACACATTTGGAAAAAGCGCCGCCGGGAACCGCGCGCTGATCATTTTCACCGATGGCGAAGAGCTCAGTGGCGATTCGGCAAAGACCGCGAAAGCCGCCGCCGATGCAGGCGTGCGGATTTTCACAATCGGCGTCGGCACACCGCAGGGCTCGCTCATTCCAATTAACAGCGAAGACGGCGGAACCGCGTTCGTGAAGGATTCCGCCGGACAAGTTGTGAAATCGAAGCTCGACCAAAAGCGGCTGAGCGAACTCGCTCAGGCCACGGGCGGATTTTACCTGCATCTCGACGACGGGCCGCGAACCATGTCGCAACTTTATTCGCAAGGATTGGCGAACATGAAGGCGGCCGAAATCGACGCGCGCTTGGGACGGAGACCGATTGAGCGTTACGAATGGCCGCTGGGTGCGGCGATGTTGGCGCTGACGATGTCGATCTTGATCGGCGAACGGAAAAGGGCCCGCGTCCGCGCTCGTTTGCCGCGATGGTCGAAGATTGCAGTGCCGGCGACAGCGCTCCTTTTTATTTTCGCGCGACCAGCTTTTGGAACTGCGACCGGATTGAATCTTTATCGCGAGGGAAAATACAACGACGCCTACAAGAGTTTCCAAGAAGATTTGCAATCGCACCCGGATTCATCGGAAAAAGAAAAAATCGAATTCGATGCCGGCGCCGCCGCTTTCAAAATGGGCGATTACAATAAAGCGCTGCAATCGTTTAGCGACGCGCTGCTCTCGCCGGACAAACGACTTCAGGAGAACAGCCATTTTAATCTCGGGCGGACTCTCGAAGATCGCGCTGACATGGACGAGACGAACGACAGCACGCTCAAGGATCTGATCGACGCGGCGTCACATTATGAATCCACATTGAGGCTGAATCCGAAGAACGAAGCGGCCAAAGCGAATCTGGAGGAGGTCAAAAAGAAAATTGAGCGGTTGAAGCAGCATCCGAAACAAAAGCCAACGCCGCCGCCTCAACAGCAAAACAAGAAAGACAAAAATCAGCAGCAAAACGGCGGCGACCAGAACCAGGACCAGCAACAATCGCAATCGCAGAGCAGCTCCAGCAAAGATCAAAATCAACAGCCGCAGCAACAACAACAGAACCAGCAGGCGCAGTCCCAAGACCAATCAGGAAGCAGTAAAGATTCTCAAGACAAGTCGAGCCAGGCGCAGGCGAAAAACGAGCCGCAAAAAAATCAGCAGTCGCAACCGGGCGAAAGTCCGACTCCTTCGCAAGGAAAAGATCAACAACAGGCGAACAAACCGTCGCCATCGCCCGGAAAAGGCGAAAACAAGAACGAGAAAGATCGACAATCTTTGCGCAATCAGGAACAGCCGGAAGAATCGCCGACTCCGGGTGGAGGCGAAGATCAAATACCATCGCCCTCTCCCGGTGAAGGCGAAGGTGAGGGAGAAAATGGGACACCGTCGGCGACGCCAACGTCCTCACCGCAGAAAAAATTGGCCGGCGAAATCAAGGGAGCGAATGGTGAGAAGCAACCGGAGTCGCCGGAGCAAGCCGCGCAAATAGCGGAGGCCGAAGCGGAAAAAGAGGGGCAGATGAGCGAGAAACAGGCAGAGCTTCTTTTGAAATCGATGAAAGACGAGGAACAACGGGTCCAGCTTGATGAACGCAAGGTGCGACGCCATGTCTATAATGACTGGTGACGAAGAAGTTGATCCGCCTTCGCCAAGGCTACGGCGGACAAGGGTTTGAGGAAGATGTCGATATACGGAAGAACTTTCAGGATTAGTTTTTCACTGCTGGCGTTGATTCTTGCGCGCGGCGCTGCCCTCGGCGCGTCGCCGAGTGTGACGGCTGTGCTGAGCGATTCGCAGCCGGCGGTCGGACAGATGGTGCAGTTGGCAATCAAAGTGAACGGCGCAAACAGCGCGAATGTTCCGGAAACAATTTCGATCGACGGTCTTGAGATTCATCAGACCGGCACGTCCCGCCAGTTCGAGATGCGCAATTTCGATGTCAGCAGCAGCGTGACTTATAATTACACCGTCCTGCCGTTGAAAGCGGGGCATTTCAAAATTCCGCCGCAAACAGTTCGGGTTGGAAATGATTCGCTGCGCACGCCCGAGCTCGTATTGAATGTGGCGCAGGGATCGAGCAGCTCCGGCGGCCCCGGCGGTTCGGCCCAAAGCGGGCAAAGCACGGTTGCAAGTAAGCTCGCGTTCGCGGAATTGGTCGTCGCCAAAAAAGACGCGTATGTGGGCGAGATGATTCCGGCGGTAATTCGACTGGGATTTGACCCGCGCGCGCGGGGCCGGCTTCAGGAGGGACCGGAACTTTCCGGTCAGGGTTTTACGACCCAAAAGTTGCAGCAACCGCGCGAGAATGTGGAAACAATCGGTGGCAGAACTTATCAGGTTTACACTTTTAAGACCGCCATTGCCGCCGCCCGGCCCGGGAAATTTGAAATCGGACCGGTAACGGCGAAAGCGGTTGTTGTTCTGCCGCGGCGACCGAGCGCCTCGCCGCGAACGCGTCCGCGCTCGCCGTTCGACCTATTTAATTTAGATGATCCATTCTCGGACCCGTTTTTCAGTGATCCGTTCGGAAGCACGGGCGAACGAACCGAGCTTCCGATCCGAAGCGAAGCCGCGACGCTCAACGTAAAACCGCTTCCGCCGAATGCGCCGCCGAATTTCTCCGGAGCGATTGGCAATTTCACGATGACCGCGGACGCGAAGCCGAAGACTGTGCAAGTCGGCGACCCGATCACGGTAACATCGACAATCAGCGGTCGCGGCAATTTTGATCGGATGAATGGAGCAACGCTCGAGGACGAGCGCGGTTGGCACAAATATCCGCCCTCCTCGAAATTTAAACAGGACGACGACGTCGGAATCAGTGGGGAAAAAACTTTCGAGATGGTGATCGCACCTAACGAAAAGAAACCGGCCGTGCCGCCGTTGGTTTTCGCGTACTTCGATCCGATCAAGGAAAATTACGTGACGTTGCGGAGTGATGCTGTTCCAATCCAGGTTGAAGGCGGAGCAGCGCCGGCGCCAACTGTCGCAGCAGCTCCGGCCCCAGCAATATCACCAACGCCGGCGACAACGACAGCAGCTACAGCTGCTCCGACGGCAAAGCCGCAGGATATTCTGTATCAAATGAGCGATCTCGGGCGCGTTCGATCGTTCACGCCGATTTGCCAGCGTCCCGTTTTCTGGATGGCGCAGCTCGCTCCGTTGATTTTGTTGTTGGGATTCGTTGGCTGGGAAATTCGGAAGGCGAAGATCGACAATCGCGACGCGCAGCGGATAGCGGCATTGCAACAGGAATCAAGCGAGCTTTTGCGAACACTGCGTCGCAGCGAGTTATCGCCGAAGGAATACTTTTCCAATGCATCGCGCGTCGTGCGGGTGAAAACAGCGCTCGCGAAAAATATTAACCCGAACGCGGTCGACGCGGAAACCGCGGCGAAGGCTTTTGATTTGGGTGAGAGCGAGCGCGCCCAGCTGCGGACGTTATTCGAACGCAGCGATGAGTTGCGTTTCAGCGGGGGTGGAAATGGTGCGGGGGCAATCTCAAACGACGAGCGAGAAAAAGTGTTTCGGTTGTTGGAAAGTTTGCGCGCATGAAAATCCGAATTGGTTTTAGCTGCGCAGTTCTGTGGTTGGTTGGCGGCTCAATTTTGATGGCGCAACCGAGCGCGCAATTTGCCAAAGCCAATCAGGAATACTCAGCCGGCGATTTTAAAGCGGCCATCGCCGACTATGAGGAGCTGGTCCGTTCCGGAGAGGACACGCCAAATGTCTTCTACAATTTGGGTGATGCTTATTTCCGACAAAACAATTTCGGCCGCGCCATTCTCAATTACGAACGCGCGCTCGCGCTCGAACCGCATCATCCGGAAGCGCAGGCAAATCTGCGGGTCGCGCGTGATGAAGCGCGCGCGCTCGAATTGCTTCCAAGTAGATGGGAACGGTTGTTCGCGTTGGCCAACGAAAATCAATACGCCGTCACCGCCGCAGTCGCGTTTTGGATCGGGATTTTTTCGATTGCAGCCTGGATTTTTGGCCGGAGACGGAGTCGCAGCGCGATCGCATTGTCGATCTTGTCGTTGTCGATCTTCGCACTGGCCGTCGTCGCGGTTTACCAACTTAGCCACGGAAAAAACGGTCGAGGACTGGCAATCGTAACGGGCGAAAATGTCGAAGCGCGTCTCGCCACGGCCGACAATGCCAATCGCGTTTTGACGCTACCCGCCGGAAGCGAAATCCAAATCGTCAGTCAGCGCGGGGATTGGATTTACGCGGCCTTGCCGAATAATTTGCGCGGCTGGATGCCGGCGAATAGCGCCGAGCAGGTGCGTATGTAAAATCTCGCCTTTTTGCGGCGGTCGTAGACCGCCGCTACAGTATTTGCATGAAGGCGGAGATGGATGTCGGGACGAACCGGAAGGCGTTCCAGATCAATCTCGATCGGCAAAAGTACGGAACGTTCGCCGAAATTGGGGCCGGTCAGGAAGTAGCGCGCCGGTTCTTCACGGTGGGCGGCGCGGCCGGCACGATCGCGAAAACAATGTCAGCCTACGACATGACGTTCAGCGACGCGATCTACGGACCTGCCGATCGCTACGTGAGTCGAGTGCGCCTGAACACGATGCTCGACCACGAGTACGACCTTTTGTTGGAGCGTCTGGGAAAGAAACTTGGCGACGAGCGCGCGTTTTTTGTTTTCGCCGACACGGTGGCGGCCAGAAGTTTCAAGGAGCACAACGAATCGCACGGTTGGCTCGGTGTTCGTTTTCAACCAGCGCCGCGCAGCGAACCGAGCCAGATCATCATTCACGTGCGGATGCTCGACGAATCGAACGTCGACCAGCAGGAAGCGCTCGGCGTGGTCGGAGTGAATTTGCTTTACGGCGCGTTTTACCATTCCGAACCGGAGCGATTGATCTCGTCGCTGCAGGAAAATCTCGCGCCGGGAAAAATTCAGGTTGATCTGATTAAATTTTCCGGTCCGGCGTTCGCCAACATCGACAATCGGCTGATGAGCTTGCAACTGGTGAGCCAGGGTCTGACCGACGCGGTGATGTTCACCGCCGATGGCGAGATGGTCCAGCCGTCGGAGATTTTGCACAAGAAAGCGATCCTGATCGAACGCGGCAGTTTTCGGCCGGTGACTTACGCGACGAACGACATGCTGGAAGGCGCGCGGCGACAATTTCTGAAAGAGTCTGGTTGCTCGGAAAAAGATCTGATCGTGCTGATGGAAATGACATTGGAAAATTTGCTTTCGGAGGGGCAACTCAATCACGCCGATTTCTTAGCGCGGGTGGACATTCTGGGCGCGCTCGGACGAACGGTGCTGATCTCGAAGTTTGGCGAATACTACAAGCTGGCCGGTTATCTCTCGCGTTACACCAATCGAATGATCGGTCTGGTCATGGGCGTGCCGAGCCTGATCGAGATCTTCGACGAAAAATATTATCTCAATCTCGAGGGCGGAATTCTCGAAGCGCTCGGCCGGATGTTTAAGCACGGCCTGAAGCTTTACGTCTATCCGATGATCGACGAGAAGACTGGGAAAATTACGACCGCGACACAGGTTGAAGTAGCGCCCAATCTTCGCTCGCTCTTCCAATACTTGATCGACAACCGGCACATCGAAGAGATCGCCGATTATCAGAAAGATTTTTTGCGAATCTATCCGCCGTCCGTTCTGGCCAAACTAAAAGCCGGCGACAAGAGCTGGGAAGAAATGGTGCCGCCGGAAGTGGTCCGGATCATCAAAGAGCGCGAGTTTTTCGGTTACCGAACGGCGGTAGCGGCTTGAACTGTAAGAGTTAGCGAAGCCCTCTCGAGGGCCAAGCGCAACGCGCCGTCCAAAAAGCGCCAGCGCGAGGCACGTTTCCCGCTACATGACCCTGCAGCATCATGGCGAAACGCGCAGATTCTGTGGTCGGCATCGATTTGGGAAAGCACGTTCTCAAAGGCGTTGCTCTTCGGCGCAAAGGCGATTCGCGCTTTATTCTGACCAGCTTCGCGTCTCGACCTGTCCCGGAAGAATTTGCCTCGGCCGAAGACCTTTCCCGAGAGCTCAAACAACTCCTTCGCGAGCTGGGCGGTAGCGCGAAAGCTTGCGCGTTCGCGGTTTCCGACCCGAGCACAATTTTGCGCATCATCGAGCAGCCGGACACGCCGGTCGATTTGCTCAGGAACGCACTGCGTTTGAACGGGCTGGCGGTCTTGAATCAGGAATGCAAAGATTTCGTCCTCGATGTCGCGCCGGTTTCCTGTCGCACGGATGGCGAATCGACAACGGAAAAACCGTCGGCTGCTGGAAGCAAAACGGCCGTGCAGAGCGGAGTTGTCACGCAGACGAAGTATCTCGTCGGCGGAATGCTGCGAAGCCAGGTAAAACAAATTGTCACGGCTGCGAACAAAATCCGCCTCTCTACCGAGGTGCTTCAACTCGCCCCGCTCTGTTCCTTTAACGCATTTGAATTTGCCTATCCCGAAATTTTCGCGAACGAGGCCTTTCTTCTTCTCGATATGGGGCATCTTCAAAGCACGGTGCTGATCGGCAGCAAAGGCGAGCTGGTGCTGGTACGCAGCATCGATTACGGCGGCAAAGCCCTGATGCAGGCGCTGACCGCGGAAGACGCGCTCGATGCCGATGCCGCCTGGTTGATGATTCAACAGGGCGATGAAGGAATGACCGAAATTTGTCGCGGGTCGCTGACGCGGCTGGGAATGGAAGTGCGCAACTCGATTGGATTTTTTGAAGGCCAGCGCGAAGAAGGCATCAACCGAATTTTTGTTTCGGGCGGGCTGGCTCGCGCGGAAACAGTTTTGCAGACACTGAGTGACGAACTGAGCTTGCCCTGCGAAATTTGGGACCCACTTGAAACGTGCGAGGTCGCGCTGCCAGCCGCGAAGCGCCAGACTTTGCCTAACGAATTCGTCTCACTCAATGTCGCCTGCGGAGCGGCCTTCGAATATTTCAAAACCTGACGAGCACCGATGGCACTTCATCTCAATCTCCTGCATGAGGAAATTCTTGAGCAGCGGCAGCGGCAACGCGACCCGCTCAAAATTGGAATGCTCGTGCTTTGCAGCTGCGGAGCGTTGCTCTTTCTTTATTACGCCTGGAACGCGTATCAGACCCTCGAGATAAAAGCCAAGCTCAACAGGGTCGAGGCCGAATGGAAAAAACTCGAGCCGATAGTTACCCAGGCGCAAAAACGTTCCGCCGAGCTGACCGACCTCATCAACACCACCCGCGTCCTTGATGATTACATCGACAATCGTTTCTTCTGGGGACCGTTCCTGGAAAAACTTTCACGCTGTGTTCCGCCCAATGCGCAACTGGCCAGTATGGAAGCGACTGTTTTGGAAGATGACAAAGGAGTCTCCATCATCATTGATGGTGTGGCCGCGGCGCGTGAGCCTCGATCGGCGGCGGAAGATCTGCGACAGATGTTGCTGGAGCAACTCGGCAAAAGCTATCACGGCGTAAAAGCAGAATTCAAAACGCTCGAAGACGTCGAAACCGTGGCGAACATCGGCGGTTCCAACGTCCCGATGTCGCGATATATTTTGTCTATCACCTTCAATCCCAGCGCCGTCGCAAAACCCGCTAGCACGCCGGCGCCCGGCCGAAGAAAGCAGAAAAACGATGAATCTTCCTAAATTATCCAAGGACCAGATCAAGAAACTGTCGCTCAGCGCGATGGGCTTTGTCTTTCTCCTCTACGTCTATTTCTCTTTCTTCCTCGGGCCATTGCAAAAAGCCCGCGGCGGCACATTGACCCAAATCGCCGATCGCCAGAAGAAAATCGACAGTTCCAAGTCGGAAGTGGCCAAAGCAGCCACGCTCGAGCGCCAGGCTAAGGACGCGATGGCTCGTTTCGCCGCCCTCAAGGCTCTCACTCCTGAAGGCGCGCCGATCGCCTGGTTTCCGCCGCGCACCAAAAACTTCTTCGCCAATCAGGGGATCGATCGCGCGATCGCGCGCTTGGAGAGCAACACCAATTTCAAACAAAACGAGCTCGCCGCCTGGACCAAATACAATTGGCTGATCGACCTGCCTCAGGCCGATTTCGCCGCCCTCGGTAAATCCATCGCCGAGCTCGAGAACACGCAGCCGCTCCTTTCCATTACCAAACTGAACATTCACCTCCTGGCTGAGCAGCCCCAATTTCAACAGGTCGCAATCGCTGCGACCACGGTCGTAGAAAAACGATGAACAAATTTTTCTCCCTCATCTGTATCCTGGTGGCGCCGCTTCTACTGGCGGCGGGCAAAAATCCTGCCCCGGTCGCGCTGAAGAGCAAGGCAGCAGACGAGCCTGCGCCAGTTGAATCAAAGAACAAGTCAGCCGAAGAGCCGGCTCCGACCGTTCTCAAGAACAAATCTTCCTTCCACATTGACGCCGGAACGCGAAGCCCATTTTGGCCGATTAGCTGGAAACCGACCGGAAAAGTTGCGACAGGCGGGACCGACCAAGGGGAAGTTCCGCCTGGCGCATTCCTCGTCAGCACCATCACGCTCGACGGCGCCACCCGCTTCGCGATCATCAATGGCAAAGCGATGCAGGAAGGCCAGCAGTTCGGCCTCCAAGTCGGCACTCAAGTTTATCAGGTCGTGGTCAAGAGAATTGAAGATGGCCGGGTAATCCTTGGACGCCGCGACGAAGAGATCGTCGTTCCGCTTCGCCGCAAATAGCAGACCGGTTTCGCCGCGTTCTCGACCGATCCACTAGCGCGGATCCTGCTGCGTAAATCGCTCTGTTCAGACGATTCCAGTTGAGTTTTTCCGCAGAAAACGGCAACCTCTTTGCCGCTCCACCCTCGCCGCAGATGGCGACTAATCCGTAATAAATATGAGATCATCTTCCGCACTCCTTTTGGCGCTTTGCCTATCTTTCAGCAACAACGCGAGTGCGCTGAGCTTTAGTGATTTCTTCGGCCCGCGCTTCAACGGTGTGCAGACGTCACGCACCGCGCTCGCGCCAAAAAATGCGCTCGACTCCATTCATCGCTGGAACGCGATCGCGATTAACGCCAGCGGGCTCGATCACACGCCGGTGGCAGCCGGCGAGATTCGGACGTTCGGCGAGCAACTCGGACCAACTCGTGCGAGCCGCGCGATGGCCATCGTTCACATCGCGATTTTCGATTCGGTCAATGCTGTGCTCGGTGGCTACCGAAGTTACTCCGGAATTCAGCCGGTAAAGCCGCCGGTCTCGCTCGACGCCGCCGTCGCTCAGGCCGCGCACGATACACTGGTCGCGCTTTATCCGTCGCAGGCGCCGGCGTTCGATTCACTCCTGGCCGACGATCTCGCGAAGGTCAGCAACAAGAACGAACGCGCCAACGGCGTTTCGTTAGGCCAACGCGCGGCTTCGGCGATTCTCGCGTTGCGCATGAATGATGGCTCGCAAGTTCCCGAGCCGCGTTTTGGCATCGATTATTTCCCGAACCAAATGCCCGGCTATTGGCGCCAGGACCCGATCAGCTTGATTCCGATCGCGCTCGGCGCGCATTGGGGCGAATGCAAAACGTTCGTCGTGCAATCGGCCAGTCAATTTCGCGTGCCCCCTCCGCCGGCGATGAGCAGCGTGGAGTATTTAGTAGCTTACAGCGAAGCAAAATCGTTCGGCGGTGACGGCGCGACGACTCCGACAGTTCGCACGCCCGAACAAACATTTATCGGAACTTTCTGGGCTTATGATGGAACTCCGAGCCTGTGCGCGCCGCCGCGGCTCTACAATCAGATCATCGTTCACATCGCTGACCAGATGCATCTCGGCACCGCCGATCTTGCGCGACTCCTCGCTCTCGCCAATACCGCCATGGCCGACGCCGGCATGTCGATTTGGGAATCAAAATATTATTACGACTTCTGGCGACCGGTCGCCGGCATTCGCGAAGCGGACACTGATGGGAATCCGAATACAGCCGCCGATTCCACATTCATGCCGCTCGGCGCGCCCGCGAGCAATCTCGCCGGTCCGAATTTCACCCCGCCATTTCCAGCGTATCCGTCCGGGCACGCCGGCTTTGGCGGCGCGCTTTTTCAGACTTTCCGAAGATTTTTTGGGACCGATAACATCGCGTTCACCTTTGTCTCCGACGAGTTCAACGGCGTGACCAAAGACAACGCCGGCAATGTGCGTCCCTACATGCCGCGCTCGTTCGCGAACTTCTCGCAAGCGGAAGAAGAAAACGGCCAGAGCCGGATTTATCTCGGCATCCACTGGTCGTTCGACAAAACCCAGGCGATCGCCCAGGGCCGCAACGTCGCCAACTACGTCTTCGACCACGCCTTCACGCCGGTCAGCAAACATTAATCTGTCATCCTGAGCGAAGCGTAGCGGAGCCGAAGGATCTCTGACTATTTTAGTTCTTTTCCGACGCAGCACCAACGCCGCACAGTGTTGTTCACCCGAGCAGACAGGCTTAGCTTTGGGACGCTATGCACGAAGCGACACTTCGCGATTTCCTAACGGGTGCTGTGACGACCGATGTCGTGCGGCAAGATCTTGTCGGAACTGTCGAGAAGCTCGGTGACAAAATGTATCAGCACCACATCGCTTCACTTGAAGGCGAGTTCCACGTCAACACGAGTCATCTTATTCGCGTCTGCGACGCTGTCTTGAGTGGCGGTTTGGATCCTGCCGACCTCAAGACTATTGCCTTCTGCATGGTCGCGTCCGATTATTTTCACTGGGACGATGACACGCAGGAGGCGGAGCGCGTTGGCGAAACACTACACGATTGGGCTTCGCCGGAGATTAACTACCCGCTGACGCTCGAAACCGTTAGATTGTTTCGCGAACGCCTTGCTACAGGCAAAGACGTGTTCAAAGACACGCGAATGACTTAACCAATCGCAGCCGAAGTCGTAACCGGCGTCACCGGCACAAACTCGCTCTCGCGCAGCACGACCAGTTTTGTCCCGCGAATCAGCTGCCACCACTGATTCGCTGAGCCGACCACGATCAGAAACACGAACAACATAAAAAATCCGGCAACGATGGCGTCAAATTGCCAGACCCGCGCCTGCCGCAACAACTCGCCCGCTTTGGTTAAATCGCTCATGCCACTCGCCTGAGCCGCGAACGATTGCGCGCCGCTCAAGAATCCGAGCTTCGCATCAGACGAAAAGATTTTGAGATAACCGGCCGAGAACGTGACCGCGCACATGAAGCAAAGCGGAAGAAGCGTGATGAACAAATACCGCGTCTTCTGCATTTTGATCAGGAGCGTCGTGCACAGACAAAGCGCGATCACCGAGAGCAGTTGGTTCGCTAATCCAAAGAGCGGCCAGAGCGTATTGATGCCACCGAGCGGATCGACCACGCCTTGATACAAAAACCAACCCCAAGCCGCGACCAGCAGAACGCTTGTCACAAAATTGGCACTCCACGAGCGCGTGTTGCCGAGCGGTTTCCAAACGTTGCCTAATAAATCCTGTAACAAGAATCGTCCGACGCGCGTGCCGGCGTCGATCGTGGTCAAAATAAAGAGCGCCTCGAACATGATGGCGAAGTGATACCAGAGCGCCAGCGCCGTCGGACTCGATGAGACGCGCGCAAACATGTGCGCCATCCCAACCGCGAACGTCGGCGCACCGCCGGCGCGGTTAAACATTGTTTGCTCACCAAGATTCGTCGCCAAGCTCGACATCTCGCTTTCCGTCACCGGAAATCCGGCGGCGGAAACTTTCTGCACGACTTCAGTCGGCGTTCCTTTGGTGTTGATCGCGAAATATTCGCCCGGTTGGAGCACGCACGCGGCAATCAACGCCATCAGCGCGACCATCATCTCAGTGATCATCGCGCCGTAGCCGATGTCGCGGATGCGCGATTCGCGTCCGAGCATCTTCGGCGTTGTCCCTGAAGCGATTAGCGAATGAAATCCGGACACCGCGCCGCACGCGATCGTGATACAGACAAATGGAAATACCGGCCCGGCGAAAACCAGCCCCGAGCCGTCGATAAATTTCGTGAGCGACGGCATTTGCAGCGTTGGATGAATCACGATAACGGCGATCGCCAGCGCAGCCACCGTTCCGAGTTTTAAGAACGTGCTCAGATAATCGCGCGGAGTGAGAAGCATCCAGACCGGCAAGATCGATGCGGCCAGTCCGTAAATCATGATTGCCCACGCGATCCAAATCGCGTCGTGTCGAAACCACGCTTCAATCGCCGGAAAATTCGCCAGGAACTGTCCCCCCCAAACGCCAAGGCCAAGACCGACTAGGCCGATGATGGTTATGACGGTCACGTTGAATTTTCCCGATCGTAGACCGAAGCCCATGATCAGCGCGGTCGGAATCGTCATCACGATCGTGAACACGCCCCAGGGACTTTTCGCAAGCGCTTGCACGACCACGAGCGCGAGCACCGCCAGCAAAATGATCATGATCGCGAGGACGCTGATCAACGCGAGCACACCGACGCCCGGAGCAATTTCCTCTTTCACCATTTGGCCGAGCGTCTTGCCGCCGCGCCGCACCGACGCGAAAAGCACGATCATGTCGTGCACCGCGCCGCCGAGAGTTGCACCGATCAAAATCCAAAGTGTTCCCGGCAAAAAGCCAAACTGGGCCGCGAGGACTGGTCCAACCAACGGCCCTGGTCCCGCGATCGCCGCGAAATGATGTCCGAACACCATCCAGCGATTCGTAGGCACAAAGTCCTTGCCATCGTTCTTCACCACCGCCGGCGTCGCGCGCTCATCATTTAGGACAAGAATCTTGGTCGCGATCCATTTGCTGTAGAACCGATAACTGATCGCCGCCGCGCAAAATCCGGCGGTCACGATCCAAAGCGCGCTGATTTGCTCACCGCGTGACAACGCCAGCACCGCCAGCGACGCCAAGCCCAGCAACGTAACCGCAAACCAAAGCAGCTTTTTCCAGAGGCTCATCGCGTTTACAAGATCGACATCTATTAAACCAGTTTCAATCGAGCTTGTCGCGAGCGTCTTTTAACTTTCTAAGCTGTTCGGCGAAGTTCTTTTGTCGTTGTCGATGTTCCTCGACCACGGACGCCGGCGCGCGATCGACAAACGATTTGTTCTTTAATTTCTCTTCGACCGTGCGCAACTCTTCCTCAACTTTCGCGATCTCCTTGTCGAGCCGCCCACGCTCGGCAGCATGATCAACATCGACAATCAGCAAAATTTCGCCAAGCGGTGTGTGAGCGATCGGAGTTCCCGGTCCGGCCTTAAATTTCGAATCAATGATCAGCTCCGATGCGTTGAGCAATCGCACGATTGTCTCTCGCTCGTTAGCTAATCCGCTTTGTTTGGATCGCAGCCCATACTTCGCCTTCTGATTCGACGGGATTCGCGCCTGCGCACGCAAATTCCGACCGGCCTGGATCGTTTTATAAATCGCCGCGACCAGTTTTCGTTTCTTAAGATCGACATCCTTCAACGCGATTTTCTTTGGCAACGGCGCCAACTGAATCGATTCTTTTCCGAAACCGAGCAGCGACCAAAGCTCTTCGGTGATGTGCGGCATGAACGGATGCAGGAGACGCGCAATCGCCGACAAAACGTAATCCATTACCGCGAGGGCGGATTTCTTCCTCGATTCGTCCTCACTGAAGATTTCAGTCTTCGCCGCCTCAACGAACCAGTCGCAGTAATCGCTCCAGATAAAATCGTAGAGGCGC
>Ga0137399_10000002_pt1 | contig 82415 bp, 82 predicted proteins | sample czorhiz316metaG_FD_104810 | JGI IMG/M metagenome (GOLD analysis project Ga0137399, IMG submission 104810) | Vadose zone soil microbial communities from Angelo Coast Range Reserve, California, USA - czorhiz3.16 metaG | ecosystem: Environmental > Terrestrial > Soil > Vadose zone | place: USA...
AATCGTTCTCTATGATCATCTTGCAGACCGATGGATCATCAGCCAATTCGCCGGTGTAAATTACCCCACCGATGAGTGTGTTGCCGTCTCAACTAGTAGCGATGCCACCGGAACATATTATCGTTATGGTTTTCACCTTGGTTCAAATTTCTTTGACTATCCCAAACTAAGTGTGTGGCCTGACGCATACTACATGACTATGAATATCTTTGATTCGTCCGGCAGCACTTTTCTTGGTCCGAAGCCTTATGCGTTTGATCGTGCTAGCATGCTCACAGGCGCCCCGGCTACCGTAATCAGTACGGGTCGACTAGCCAGCACCGAATATTCACTGTTACCAGCAGATTTGGACGGCTCCACTTTGCCCCCGGCAGGGGCGCCGAATTCATTTTTGGAATTCCCGGGTCAATCGACACCAAAGTACAAGATTTATCACTTCCATGTTGACTTCACAACGCCCGCAAATTCGACGTTCATAAATTTCGCAAGCCCGTTAGCAGCGGGCTTTAATGCGGTCTGCGCTAGTAGCTGTGTACCACAGGGTGGCACATCTTCTTTACTAGATGGATTGGGAGATCGTTTGATGTTTCGACTCGCTTACAGAAACTTCGGCGATCATGAGTCATTATTAGCGAATTACAGCGTAAAGCATAGCGCAGTGGCCGGTGTTCGGTGGGTGGAGCTCCGGAACGTGACGTCGGGGCCGGTCGCTGTGTTCCAGGAAAGCACTTATCAACCCGACACCACCTGGCGTTGGATGGGGAGCGCGGCAATGGATAAGCGTGGCAATCTTGTTATCGGTTACAGCGCGTCGAGTGCCAGCATTTCGCCGCAAATCCGCTATGCTGGACGATTAGCAACAGATCCCGCAAACACTTTATCCCAAGGAGAAGCTCATCTCTTCGATGGTAGCGGTAGCCAAACTCCTGGCACCCGCTGGGGCGATTACACGGCTATGAGTATCGACCCCGTTGATGACACGACGTTTTGGTACACCAACGAGTACTATTCAGCGACAAGCGATTTCAACTGGAGAACCCGAATCGGCAGTTTCAGGTTTCCTGGTATCATTAGCGCCGTGTCGCGAAAGGTTCACGGTGCTGCGGGAAGCTTTGACATTAATCTGCCCATATCTGGAACGCGCGGTGTCGAATGTCGCAACGGCGGCTCAAGCGGAAACTATCAAATAATTCTAACATCTTCGAATAACCTAACGGCCGTCGCTAATGCATCAGTGTCCTGTGGAACCATAAGTAGCAGTTCGATCGGACCGAATCCTCATCAATACACGATCAATTTAACTGGTGAGAATGCCTGCAATGCGCAATACGTTACCGTTACGCTGAACGGCGTCACCGACTCGTCTGGCGCAGTTTTTAATGCCAGTCAGACCTTTGGTTTGCTAGTTGGCGATACAAACGCTGATGGTTTTGTCGACTCGGCAGATATCTCACAGGTAAAATCTCAATCGGGTAATGCGGTAACGACCGCCAATTTTCGGGAAGACCTAAACGTCGATGGTTTTATTGATAGCGCGGACATCTCACAAGTTAAGGCTCAGTCGGGAACCGCCTTGCCGACCTCTCCTTAAGACACTTTGTGCAAGAATATTTGGCTACAGCGGCCCTTAATCTTTGGACCGGCACAAATTGATCCGATTGGAGACCAATTATGTCCGAAATAGGGTCAAACTCAGCATTTGGCACGAAATCAGCGTCGTCTTCCGAACGCAAACGGACGGTTGCTGCTCGGCGACGACAATCGTGCAAACGATTTCTTTCCTCCCCAAGGTCCTTTTGTCGCGGATACGACCGCGGCCAAGATCATTTTCGAATGGAGGAATGCAATGAACAATAAAACTATCCGACCCCAGAGGCTGCTCCTTTCTTGCTGTGCTGCGTTTGCTCTTTCGTTTTCTGCAACGCCGCTAATTGGGCAGATATGTCAGCATTCGTTTAACTACCTACCTGGACGCCAATCCAGATTATAGCTTCGGCACGACACCCCCTAACGACTTTGCTATGGCATCGGCCATTCAGGCCAGAATGGGTGTCCCAATTCAGGTCGTTACAACACCGTTCTTCAATGAAAATACAGCCTATCCTCCGGTCCTAGGCTACAGCGGCATGCCACCGTACTATAATTATGGCCCCGCCGTTGGGCCGGTTGGAACCGGAGGCGAGATCGAAAACCTCAATCTACAGAGGCCGATTGTCTCGGGAATTGTCCGGGGACACCTCAGGGGAATCTGGCCTTGATGTCTTGTGCGACGGAAACCAATACTCCGAATTTGTCTTAAGAATATTCACCTCCGCAGGAACGTTCAACGATGTCCTCGTCCGATGGAATTTTTGCAGTTTCCGGCCCGATATCGGCGGCGTATGCGGCGAAACCGCAGTTGGGTGGGATTTTTACCAGATCTCCGGACCGCGTCCGATACCGGGCCCTGTGGTATTAACCGGTGCGGTGTCGAGAAAGACGCAAGGCAGCGCCGGCACGTTCGACGTTAATTTACCCACACAGGGACCCGTGGGGTTGAGTGCCGATCTGGGGGTACCAACGGCAACCATAAAATCATCTTTAGCTTCTCAACTCCTTTAAGCAGCGTTGGGAGTGCGGCGGTTACAAGCGGAACCGGTGGGGTAAGCAGTGCCGTGATTGGAACCGATCCTCGTCAATACATCGTTAATCTCACAGCAGTCGGCAATGCTCAGTATATCGTCGTGACTCTCACAAACGTTAATGATGCTGCAGGCAACCATGATGACAGTGTTTCGGTCCCGATGGGGGTCCTTCTTGCAGACGTGGATGCGAGCGGCCGCGTCGACTCAACAGATATCTTTCAAGTGCGACAGCAAACTCTTCAGAATGCCAATTCCTCCAACTTCCGAATGGATGTTGACGCGAGCGGTCGCATTGATTCGACCGACGTCTTCATTACGCAGCAGCAATCTCTGACCTCGCTTCCTTCGCCCCCATAAGTCGTGCCTCCTGACCGGTCTTACATGCAGCACTTCGACGTTTTCATTCATTCAGAAACCTGCAAGGTGGCTGCAAGCGATAACAGCCAGGTCCTCTTGTACTCTTGGGTGGCGCTTCGGGGCACGATGCGCTCAACCTCGGCCCTGGTAAGAGGCTGCTCGATATTGGGGCGGGATGGGGAGGTGTCCACGAGCTTTACTCCGATTGTAGCGCGCCATTGTAGAAAAGTCGAGGCCGATTAACCCATTCCTAATAAGATTTCGGTTGAGTTTGGAGTTAAGTTTCGTGACGCGGCGCGAAAAACTGTTCCCTAACTGTTTCAGTTGTGCGGCAACGCGCGGTCAAAGAAGCTACCGAAATTAGTCATACTTTGATAACGGGTGACCTGGTGCCCTGCACTCGCAAGATCTACTACTTTCTATAACGCGGCATCTTTAAACTTCAACCAATCAGAAGGAGAGACCCAAATGCCTACCAATCCCAATGCCGACGCTGTGATGACGGAAACGATGGACCAGTTACACATGATGCTAGATCCCATGAAGGACCACGGCATCTTGTCCGGCGCGGCATACAAAAAGATTCACCAAGAAGCCAGTGAATTTTTCGAACAACTTGGAAGGATAATAAGATATAACGGTACGGAGGAAGCCTATTGGGAGAGATTTCAGTCCCTGTTCGGCTTTGCGAACGCAACAGAGATATTCACGCCGATGAACGCAGCGAATCTTTGCCCTGAGCCTACTGGTTTATTAAACGCAATCAACTTGCTGCGCGCGGAGTACAATAAAAATGTTGCACAACAAACCCGGATGGTGCGGGGAATACGTGTCGAGCAACTTGAGCGAGCTCGCAAGGTGCTTGCCGATGGCTTGAATTGTGAGCCGAATAACTTGGCTATCGTTCGCAATGCGAGCGAGGGAAACAACGCAGTTAGCTGCGGATATCGCCACTGGCTGCGAACAGATGAGCCAAGCAAACGGCAGAACGTGGTTCTGTGGTCGGAAAATCACCCGACGAACCTGACTGCGTGGAGGCTGCGTGCTGAATGGGATCGTTCCAGAGATGGAAATATTCCGCCGCTATTCGAAGTGAGACTCATCAGTTTTACGAAGGAAGAATTCAAAGACGACGACCGTATTCTTGCTAAGTTCAAAGCGAATATCGATAGGAATACGCGATTTGTCTCATTCTCCGAGACTTCCAACGGTTCCGGCTCTCGCATATCGATGGCAGTGATTAAGGGTATCTGGGAACATGCGGAAAGCTTCCCGGAATGCCATATCCATATCGACGGCACCATGGCATGGGGCGCAGCAGATCCCAAGACCGACCTGCCTCTGTCGTACTGCCACAGCTTCGTCTCGAGCGCGCACAAGTGGTTCCTCGGCCCGAAGGAGACGGGCATCCTTTATATGCACCCTAGAAAGGTAGAAAACTTTGCGCCGAGTATCTACGCCTACGACTACAAAATCGAGATTAAAGAGAAGTGGGACGAGATGCCCAAAAGCGCGCTGCGCTTCGAACTGCTCGGGCAGCGCGACGACGTTCACGTTATCGCGCTGTGGTGGACACAGCTGTTATGGGATATTTTGGCGTCACGACCTGATCGTCATCCCGCGAAGCGGGTTTCCTCTCTCGCCCAGTACCTAAAAACTGAGCTTAAGGAAACGAGTTGGGAAATCCGCACACCTGAGGATGAAAGGCGGAGCCGGGGCGTGGTTCGGGTGGAAGCACCAAGGGTAAACGACAAAAAGGAATCCCTTTACGAATGGATGTACGACCCCAAAAATCAGGTCCGTGTTGCCGGTTCGGGTGGCGGTGCCGCCCTTAAAGAGGAAACCTTCCGCTTGTGTCCGCATATCTATAACACACGTGCTGATGTTGATCGGGCGATTAACGGGATGAACAAATGGCGAAGGTTATGAGACATGGAAGAGGTAGCGGCGTTTGTTAGGTTGGCTACACTAACTCAACAAAGCCCATCCGTCGCGTGGGAGGCGCGTGATTGTCATGAAAGTGATATGGAAAGCTGCAGAATCCGCGTTTTTATATGGCAGCGCGTGCAGGAGTTGGACCTGCAATGCGAAAATCCCGTCCTTTTTTTATCGACCGTTCTCATTCACCGCCAAAACTTTTTGAGACGCGTATTGAGAGCACTTGAGACAAAGCGCTCAGCGGCCGGGTTAGAAGGAAAATGCAGATGGGTACGCGTGAGAGTAAATGGGATTTTTCACCGGGTCTCGTTGCGAACGAGAATTAATGGCTCCGTATGATTTGCCTAAAGCTGCAGGTTTGTCATTCCTCCGTGGCTCAAACTGTTTCGCAACTGTTATTGCGGATTCGGAATCCAAACCTTGCCTATGGCTTTCCGACTGGATCGCCAACGAGCTGAGAGCGTGGTGTTACCACCGGCCGTTTTCCCCGGCTTTTGAGAAGGCAAAACAGAATATTCGATTTGTCGCCTTCGATGAACATGGCGATAAAGCATTCGGCGAAAGACATCGGCGGCCGCGCAGAAGAGACGTTTCCCGATCTCCCGCACGAAATTATCCGAGGGAATCCGGTCGCTTCGCGATAAGCGAGGGCAACGGAATTGGACAGAAATTTCTCATAATCCGCGTTTCATCTTCTGCGTTCGGCGCCTTCAAAGCCACATGAAAAACTCGTCGCTTTTCGGAGACTTCGGTTCCTCGTGGAAATAGCCGGATCCATCCTCTTCGGATGCGATCACCAGGAGCCCAGATCGCAACCGCATCAATAGTGTCGGATTCATCGAGGAAGCGTTGAACTTCCCGTTCCAGCTCAGTCGAAATCTGGTCGAACCAAGTAATTGCCAGAACATTTATCTCGTTGTCGGCGCTCTTACGAAATTTCAATCGCGGATCATCCCTGTCTTCCGTACCGTCTGCGTGAAGCCGTCGATAGAACGCGTGCTTTCGGTTGTAAGAGCGATCCGAGATTGAACCGACGCGGCCCTTAATCTCTAAATTGAAAAACCATTGGCGTCCCCAAACTGTCAGAGGAAAATGCCAATCAACAGTCTTCGTGCTTTGAGGATTCTGATGATATTCCCGAACTAATCCGTGCTCGACGAAATGATTCCATCTGGCGAGCCACCATATTTCGTTGAGTGTGAATAGATGTCGTCCGGGTTCGCGAATTTCGGCGAGCAACTTCTTGTCAGCGAACCAGTGTTCTGGAATCAGAGTTCGGGCAATTTCAAAGACTCTCGACAAGTAAAGCAATTGCTCTCGATCGAGACCGCTGCCGCCCATTTCATGTACGGTAAGTCGAAGACGAAATGAGTCTTTGGCATTCTCAATGCTAAATGGAACCGATCCGAATGTGTATTCGACCAACATATACTTTTCGCCGGTGTCGGGCCTTGTAATGAGCTCCAGTGGGCATAAAGCAAAATCCTTCATCCCGATTCGAAGGATATCTTCGGCAAGAAAAGCTGCTCGGCGCTCAACATCCGGCTCAGAGAGAGCGCGCGTCTCGCGGAGATAAGCGGCGATTTCTTTGCGCGTTGGATAGCCGGTGCGGCGAACCTTGCTCACAGGTCAGTTTGTCACCCATCTATCAGCAAAGCGAATTCAACCGACTTCGCAGCTACGGACAACTGATCGTCATGCACAATTGCTTGCAAAGCCGGAAAATCCCGAAACCGACGGAAGTTGGAACAACCGCGCCGGCACGGCGAGGAGGTAATAGTTATCTACTAGGGGGATGGGTCTGTCCCTGCCGGCCCGAGCGAACTGGATACGTTTCCAAAGTCTGCAAAGGACTCGAGCCGCGTAGGCTCCGAGGACAAACTGTTCACGGTTGAAAGTGGCAAACGTTGCCAACCGCCACCGGCACCGGTCGCGTGATTCTAACGCTTCGCCAGCATATGCCGCCGTTGCCAAAACGGAGCTTCCGACCATCGCGTCTCGGCGGCATAATAGAGGGCGAGGTGGCGTTGGTAAGCATCCTGAATGTCGCGAACGATCCGTGGATACCCGGGCAACGACCGCGTATCACCATTCAAGTGGCGATTAGCTGCCTCCGCTGCTGCCAAGCCAGTGAAAAGCGCGTTCAACAGCCCTTGAGACGATATCGGATCAAAACTAATAGCTGCGTCTCCAACTGCCAACCAATTCTCACCCGCCACTGACTCAAGCATTGCGCTGTTAGCCCGAGTAGTCCCACCTCCTGAATTCGGCAGAAACGCCACGTCAGCCAGCAGTGCTAAAAGGTTTGTGACTCCTCGAGCTCGGCTGAGCAGTCCTCCGCGCTCGCGTACGATCCGGGCCGAAGGCAAGTCGCCGTCAGTATGGAAAGAGAGAACACGCTGTTGTCTTGGGAGCGGGGCCGTATACCACCAACCCTCCTCGACCGCCTCGACATAGGTTAACCCACGACTGCGGTCGCATTCATCGCGCCCGCACACCCAGGCACATACGAGCCTGTCGCGCGCTTCGGCGCGCATGCCTAGTCTTCGCGCAATAGGGGCGGCACGTCCGCCCGCATCAATCAACAAATCAGCAGCTATCGCGAGAGAATCGCCTCCGGTCTTAAGAAGTACCTGCCACCTCTGGCCATCGTGCTCGAGCTTATCGACGGTAGCCGGACATAATAGATCGGCTCCTCGGGCTTTGGCCGTGTTGCGCAGCCACTGCTCAAACCGCGCACGATCGAGATGCCAGCCATGGCCGTCGGGATCGCGCAAGAAATCAATCTCTTGCGGGTCCGGCCCGCCCCAGACAGCGCGCTTGCCGTACCACGGCTCATGTCCCTCAGTAAGAAAACTCTCTAGCAGCTCCATATCAGCCAATAGACGCCGCGCGGCGGGCACAAGAGACTCTCCAATTCGCGGTGTGATTTCCACCCTGCGTTCAACAAGCGTAACACGCCGCAACGGCGCAAGATTTATGGCTGCCATTGTGCCTGCAGGCCCAGCTCCAACAATAAGGACGTCCGTCTTGCGCACTTAACGCCTCAAACCGTGGGGAAAGCGGCGCACTTTTTCTATAGTGGTGAGGTCTATCTCATCCGCGCGCTCGTGCGGCTCAGGCGTGCGTTCACTTGGAACTGGTCCAGCCGATTCGACAGCGAAGACCTTTGGAATACGACGTGGCTCAAGCTGCTCCACCTCCATCATTGATGGAAAGTGTTCGATGTCGCTCGGGCCGTTCTGCACTTCAACAATACCCATTTTTCCAAAGTCTTTAACCATGTTGTTGATTTGGTCGGTATAACTTTTTGCGCCAAGCGGACGAATCCAGGCGGCGCGGTTAGCAAAAGCTGCCAGCCGTTCGCCGAGAGGACGATTTTCATCCATCACGATGTCATAGTTCTGACGCGCGAGCACTTGGTTGGGGACGCGTGCCGGCCAGAAAGTGGGCAAGTAGGGGTCGTAGGTCTTGACGTACCCCGAGCGACAGCTCGCCGTGTCCGCCTGCCAGGGGAGAGCCATCCAGCGCGTGATGCCGCCTGGTACCTGGCCTCCCAAGGGACCGTTCGGAAGCGACAAGGTGTCTTGAATCAGGCCAGCGCCGTACTGGGGTTCTTCCCAACCTGATGCGGCATGCAAAATCCGGTACGGCGCCATATATATAGAGGGCTGCCGCATTGGCCATGTCATCTCACAACCCGGGTGGAATGCATCCGCGAGACAGTGCTCGAGCGACGCTTTGTCTAGCATCGCGGCTTGCTCTACTGACGGCACCTCTTCGATCTTTCGTGCCGGCTGCTGCTGAGGCTCATAGTCCGGTTCGAAGTCACCTTTGGCCCACTGTTGCAGAAACGAAAGCTGCGTATCAGTCAGGGCTACGTGCTGGCGTGGCGTTGCCGCTGGCGGAATGTTCATGGCATCGCCGTACCCCCATGGCCACGGGGTCGGTGACCATGCGTCCCGGTCAAAGACACGAAAATGGTTAGCGATCGCTTGTCGCGTCTCCTTCGCGTCGGGCGTGGGACTGGCTAGTCGCGCCATCCACTCGGGTCGTGTGAAATCATTCGGCGCTTTCCAACCAAATGCAGCAGCGAATCCGGCATTCACCCATTGCAGCCTCGACAATCGCTCAAAAAGAGGCCGTATATCGTTATCAAAGGAGGGACGAGACGACTTTGGAAGCATGCCAGCCTTGATCGCCACATCTCGCATCAGATCCCACATTGTGCGCACTGATTTCTGCATGGGGGCATAGTTTGGCGGCGCCACGACAACCCACGCGGGATCAACTTTCAATTCCTGGCCGTCGTAGATGACTTTTGCGGTAACCGGTCCATCTGAGATGTCGTCATACCACCCTTCGTTGTTAGCGAAGGTGATGGCTTTGCTACCGTCGAAAGATGCAGAGTGGCCTCGCCCTCCCAGGACGATTAAATGACCGACCTGATCTGTTCGAAGCTCACCCAAGTAAACAGAAGTGCCCATAAAATTCCCCGTGTCGAACACGTGCTTCTTTCCGCCTTGCTGATTAACTCCATTGATTTGCCGCGGTCCGGGATCGATAACAAGTTGCGACCGGTCACCAATTGCGGCATTACGCAAAAGGGAAGGCGGCGCTGAAGCCGCTTCAGGAATATCCAGGGCTATCTGAAACTGATACCACGCGGACTTCTTGTTCGCTAAATGGACGGACCACTCGATTTGAGCATCCTTGGCGGTCAATTCTGCTACAACCTGGCCCGCAGCATTCAAGCCATAGATGCGAAACCGTGCCGCCTGCCGCTTAAGAGCCCCAGTCCTGTCGCGATAGAAGCCTGGAGGTTCTGGAAGCGGATCGGTTACTTCAGGGCCAATGAAGAATTTGTCCGCGCTGTTGCCGACACGCGCGACCCCGATAGATGGATGGATCGCTGCGTTGACGATGCAACGGTCGGCGATATCAGATAATGCCGAAATTGGCCTGGGCTCCGCGGGCTCGCGGGTAGTGACTCCATTCGCATTGCGTCGCTCATCAGCGCTGGCCGCGTAGACGACCTTGCGAGCGGCCGAAATGCTGCCTTGGGGCTCGTGTTCCGGCAGCGCGTGCCATGGGTTGAAGGCTAAGTTCTCGCCGTAGGTGCTTTGGCCCAAGGCGGCGATGTCCTGTTGCGGAAGAATTAGGGTAGCTACGTGTATGGGCGGACTATCCCCCTCACTCCAGCGGACTGTCGCTCTGTCCAGCGGCATTGCTTTTGCATTGGTACGGAACTGCACCATCAACTTGAACCGGGCTTCGCCGTTCAGAAGCCTACGGACCAGATCCTCCGCAAGGTAGTTCGAATTATCGGTAGGAGGCTCGCTGTCGCGCGCTTGTTCTGGCTCAAGCTTGTATTTGACGTAACGCCCCTTCCCGAAAGCATAAGGCAGCACACTCCAGTACGTCGCGGTAACCACACTCAGCTCCACCTTTTGCATGGCATCGAGAACCTGCTTGGTTACAGCGTGAGCTCGTAAATATGGATCATAGTTGCCCCCTACTACACCAGCTTTCGTGAACTCACACATATCCTTGGCTGTATCCACGAAGAAGACATCATGATTCTGCAGGATGAAGTCCTGGGTGTTACCGTCACCCAGTAACTTTTTGCCGGGCACACCGAACAACTTGATCCCGATCCCGCATGTGCTCCTAAGATCCGGATCAGTGGGCGCGATGTCGCTTGAAAATCGCACCCAAGCCGCTAGATTCTTTAGAGCAAATACGCCTACCCGCAAATCCTCAGGTAAGTCACCTCGTACTTCGAAGTCTCCACGGGCTACTCCATGAACTTTTCGGAATACCGGTCTCATTGCAGGAACCTGCCCTTGCTTGATCCGGCGCCCTTGCACTATGTCAACGAACATCTGTTTTAGCTTACCGCCTGGGTCTTGGACACAGTCCCAGCACGCTGGCGCCTGCTTGCCTGCGCGCTTTTTCCTAGGCGTCATCATCGCGTGTCTCCTCTTCAGGTTGTGCAGTTTCCCAGTTAGTAAACTTTTTGCCGCGGCATACTATCCTCGCTCGCGGTTGACCGGAATTAGAACGAAGTTCCCCAAAAATCTTTGCGGCCTTTTGCATCGCTCTTGTCAGAAAGGTTCCTAGCGCCCAGGATGCCTGGGAGGGCTAACTGTCTCCGAGCTATTGCCCCAATGCACGCGAAACAGTTGAGAAACAGTTGCGTTCGTTGAAGAAAAAAACATCTCTGTAATGTTTCGTAACTTGCGCCAGCGTCGCTGGTTTGAGAACCTTTCAGCTAGTGTCGTGTAGCCAGCGGGGCAGACTTCCGCAAGTAGGAGACCCTATTAATGGCATCTGTGCATCAGGAGAACGTCGCCCACTACCATGCCGCGATGTCGCAGCATGCTGCGCACGGTGGACACGTAATGTATATCTTCCATCGTGAGTGGCATCAAAACGCGCACGACCTTAGGCAAGAAAAATGAGAACGATTTTGCCGAATGCCGGGCTGGATAGGCCCACTGGCCGAAAGCATGTCGCAGTCAGAAAGCCCGCTTGTCGCTGACGGAATCGTTTTTGTCAGCCAAGCGATGGCATTTTATTAATCGCTGCGCGGAGCGGTCCAAGCTCGTGATGCGTATATTTTTGGTGCTGCTCCCGGGTGGCGTGGCCGGTCAGCTTCATCCTCAATTCCTCTCGTACGCCGGCGTTGGGCATCTCACTATTAAATGAGTGTCGCAGGCTCTGAAAGGTGAGAGAACGTATGGTACAGGCCTTTTTTATTTTGCCCATTGCAGCGACGCGCTTTGTTTGTTAGCCCGGGTTCTAGGGATAGCTGATTTTTCATGTAAACAACAATTTTCGAGCGATATGTAGAAAACACAACGAAAGTTGGATCAACCCCCCGTGGAGCAGGTCGGCAAGTAAAAGTTATCTGTGGCGCTTCTTCTAAGTCAGGATCGACATGTTGCAGACGGAGTGTTTCTTCGACGGGGGGTTCGCCGGGGCTTTCCTGAGCAGTGCTTCCTCGGCGGCGAATTGGCGGCTGAAGGATTTTTGCAAGAATTTGCAGAAAACCGCGAACTTCGTCCCCAAATTCCGTAGTACACTTGTGATGGCATTTGGGGCTAGATGCTCGTCAAAAACGGACGCGATTTGCTATTTTTGCAGGGTTACAGACCCTCGTTTGATATCTCTTTGCTAGCCTGCTCAATAATTGGGTTCTAACGAGATAGCCGTTGCATTCCATATCCACATAGCTGGCGTCCTTGTCGAGCGCCGCGATGAGTTCCTCACGAGCAGCCTTCTTGACTGCCGTGTTCATCTTGCCGCCCTGTGCCTCTTCGCATATTCATAGCTCCGTGCCTTTTAATATAAGCACAGGGATGGCATCTGTTGGCTTGAAGCCATAACAACAACTATCAGAAAGCGGTAGTTTTAGTCCATTTTCTAACAGCCGGGCTTCCGTTAGAAGGTACTTCGTAAACATCTTCCTTTATTGTACCGTTTGATAATGTAAGCAGCGCAAAACCGTTAAGCAGCCTGTTTGCCTGAACCGGGTTCCCCTTAGGCATTGGAGTATTAACATAGTAATCAAAGTTCTGCGTGCTTTCTGCGACCTGGTAACCAAGTCCGTACGGAATCGAACCATGTCCCACACACCGCAGCATCGGGTGAAGTCCAGATTTTGTAACATAATCCTGTACGCCCGGCGCTGACTGGTTATACACAACTCCGTTATGAACATGGCCGTAATACCAGACATCAGGAGCGCGTTTGTCCAAGAAATTACAGAGCTGATCAAACAGCGGTGTTCCGCTTGATGGAGGGCTAACTTTATTTCCATCGATACGCAAACCATTATGATGTGTAAATACAAGTACCTTTTGCTGCGGAGTTATGCCAAGCGAGCGGATAAAATCGTGCTGGTGTGCATCGACAAGCTCACCATCCATATACATGAAGTTCCGGTTATCAAAATAAGCAGAGTCAAGACCCAAAATTACCCAGTCAGCAAATTTTACGGCAAAATAGCTGTATCCGTGTTGTGCAGAAAAAATTGTTTTATCGGACAGGGCGGTCTTAAAATAGCCATTAGCGCCATCATACATTTCGTGGTTTGAGTTAAGTGTAAAATTGTATTTACTTCCCTGTGGAAAGTTTCGCAGCAAATTAGGAGTTTCTTCAAAATCGGTACCTGCATAATAAACATCGCCAAGATGCATGGTTATCATTGGGGCCGGATTCAATGACCTAATCGCGTTTCCTACGAGCACTGCGGGAGCGTTATAGCTTCCGTCCTGCCAGGGCCCTGTGCCCCAGTCTCCCATCACTGCAATTGTGAGACTGCTTGTTGAAGGAATTGAAATAACCGGCGCCGAAGGTGAAAAAACAAATGGATACCTGTCGTTCGGAAACGTTCTGTAGAATATGCAGTAGACCAATGATAATTCGATCCAGTTAGGATCAAGCTGGGCGTATGGAACGCGTTCAATGTATAGGGTGCCATCACCTGCAACAAGGCCGGGAGCTCTGCCTATATCATTAAGAAATGCCTGCCACTCCTGCGGCGTGATCTTCGAGGGCGGCATACCCATTCTTCTTAAAAAATCTCTTGTTGTAACCGAGACATCGTTATTGGCTATATAAAGTACGGGGCCAAACTCTATGCTACCCGGCGCGTCATCTGGTGGGCGGACACCATTTATCAGATCGATTAAAATTTGTTCGCTATCCTGAAGATAAGTCCATATACCAGCTTCCGGCATTGATAGGTTACCGGCGCTTTTAGCATAGAACTCTGCGATTTTTCGGTGAGCTTTTCTGGTCGGTTTTTCCATAAGAATTATTCGAATCCGCGGGTGCGGCCACTTAAGGTCAGAGAGGGGGAGGAGGGCATGATCCAGGCTACTTGCTTTCGTTTACACCCGAGAATTATCCGACTGCGGTCGCGAATGGTTTCCTGGGACCGAGGGGGATGGTCATGGGAGGAAAGTGACCGTAATTCTTCATAAGATATACACGTTAAGCGGAAGTCTCCTCCTAGCGAGTGAAACAGTTCAGGAACAGTTTGAATCCCGACTGTCTTGCAACTGTTTTTATCGCCGGGTGCGATCGGTCCCCGCTAAAAACTAATCCGGAAGAAGTACATGTATGAAACCGACACTTATCGCTCTTTCGGTGCTGTTAATAACCACCCTCATCACCTCGCAATTGTTTGCCGCTGGCAAATCCGTCGGCGGCTCAGCCGGAGAAATCCAGATTGAAGTATCCTTAACCGGAATTATTGAGAAGACTCCTGACGTCAGCACCTGTATGGATGGCGCCTTGTATCAGATTCGACATACAGTCATTGGGAAGAATGGCTCAAGCCACTCCGTAGCTACGCGAATCATCAGTAAGCAGAAGCAGGTAAATGATTTCCTGCAACGAGTCGTTGGTACGAAACAGAGGGTAACCGTTACCGGTTATCCCGCGATGGGCGCCGAATGCCCTTATCTCGATGCGTATTACGCGGGCGGGGCTTCTGCGCAGTGATTAGTCTTGCCTTCCAAAACGCGACCTATCCTCCAGCGCAAACTCCAAACGGGTGCGGCCATTATGGTCAAAAAAACACCCAAATCGCCCAACCACGTGAAATTCGGATCGGCCGCCGAACTTCCAGTACCGTTATCGCGTGTATTAGCGGGTGCCGCCCATGAGGTTGCACTGATGCCCAAATGGATGCGGCGACCCGCGCTGTTGCTAGTGAGGCTAAGGATGAGCAAATCGAAAAAGCCGTTCTTCATTTCGATTGGAATCCTTTCACTTTGGACGATGACCCGTTCTCATTCACCGTTACCTATCAAAGCCGCACTTCTCCAGCCGGCTTTCACGCAGAGACTATTACCAGCACTTACAAGAAATCTAGCGGCACGGTGACCTTCACTGGAGAGGGCGGGATTTCCACAATCCTACAGAAGGGAGTGCCTTACAGAGTCGAGTGTAAAGGCAAGAAATTGATCCTTAGGAGAAGAGGATCGCACGATCTTGCTTTTGATTGCTTAAACTAGGAGCGCCAAGAGCCTGGTCGAAGGCTATATCTGAATCAATTCATAGGTCAGCGTGATCGATCAGGACGCCGCCGCGACTCATAGGACGAGTTTATGCCGAAGTTAAGTCGGGGGATCGCGGCAGAGATAACCAAAGCTGCACTTGTCCGTTACACGAAAGCTGCACCCAAGGCGATCGTTGAAGAATCTCCGATTGAGCATTTCAAGTTAAGCGAGATTGCGAAACGAGCTGTTCACGTTGATATCGTCCGTGCTGTTGAACGCGCCGGTTTTTCTACGGTTTTTTCGTTCCAAGATTTCCTCGACGCTGAGGCTGTCCGCGACGTCATTGACTCAGTAATCAAGGGAACCGAGAGTAGCGGGCCAAGGTCCCGGCAATGAAATCGGGAAAACAAATCGTAGTCAGCAATACCGTTAGAACTCAGCCATGGTGGAACAATTCGCAACCAAGTCCTCGGACAGGAACAGAGCAACTAAAGATGATCATCTAGATCCTTCGTTTGTGTTGCCAATCGGTGCTTTTCTCATATTGGAATCATTGTGTCCTCCTAACAATGGGGACGGAGAGAAGGCTGCGCTTATAGAGCGCCTGCTACGACAAGGGCTAATTCAAGCTCGCGAAACGGAAGTTCCGCTCTTTTTCTTCGATAGCGAACAATACGCAGCCATTTCAAACGTCGGCTGAACCAATTCGTACCTATGAGGGAACCACGAATCTGCCTAGAATTTGTCCATTGACGGAATAATTGAGTCATTCCGGCATGTTCGAAAAAGCTTAACCACCAGTTCCGCCCTATGCGCTACTTCGACGAGAAAAGGTGTTATCATCGTGCCATCTCTGAAAATCTATGACGCGTTAAAGGCAGCGCTGGCTGTTGCGGTGACAAGCATAGTTTCCGCCGCAGCTACGAAGGCTGGCGCGGCAAACACCGTAATTCCCGCGAAATACGTCGGCAAATGGCACGGCATTTCGGCCACTTGGTCGCTGCAGGAAGCTGGAACAACCGGCACGGCGGCGACCACGACGGACTTGGGCTCTGAAACCAAGCGGTTCTCCTTTGTGGTCGCGCCCGACGGAAAGATTACCGGTAAGGGAAACGCCGTCTGTTGGTTTGACGTTACCTGCAACGCCAACCTGATAGCCGTAAAGCAAAAGCTTGAGGCTCACCTTGTGCCCAGCAAATCCGTTTTCAGTTTTACAATTGCGGGCGAGATGACATCCGAAGGCGCAATCCGTCTGGAATCGGCGACGACTCAGAGAATGACGTTGCTGAATGCTGGCAAAAGGAACGATCAATGGGAACCCTACACCGTTTTCGGTTATGGCACTCACCCGATCAAAGAAGAAGACTGCCAGTTCGTCTTGGATGTTTCGCAAACACTGCCACGCGGAATAAAAATGGCTTGGACGGCAGTAAAGTTTAAGTCCGACTATTGCGGCAAACTAGCCGAGGAAATTTGGTACCTGGGACACCAATACATGCCTCACAGTGATCTCATGATCGCGACGTACAAAGAAGCGAAAAAAAACGAAGACGTTTTGGCGATGTCAACGTCGGAGATGCAAGATTGGGTGTTGGCCAAAGTTAAAGAGACCGATCCTGAAGCGACTATTTCCGAGGAAGCGACCCAAGAGGCCAGGGGCAAGGCTACCGTTAAAATCAGCGATTGCACGGCGCCCTATCTATATATCTGCAACTGGACTGAAGAACATGGCAATTACCACGTTCTCAATCATTTCCAGAAGGAAGACAAAATGGAACAAACTCTTCGCCACCAAGAGTTAGTAAAGTGGTGGGCCGATAACGAGATCGAGACATATAACAACGTCAATTTGAGGAAGGCGCGGGAAAAACTTGACGAATTAAAAAAGGATTGCAGAAAGAAGTGCGCCACGGAGTGCTGCGGAGACTAGCCGTGAAGAGCCTGACAGTTAGCGTTAATGGGCTGTGACGTTGGGCACGCTATTTTTCGTCGCTACTACTTTGATAGCCAAATGTTCATTTATCATACGAAAGCCATCCACGGGGACACGCGTTTCGTTCTATTGCGAGTGGACGAAAGTGACATTCATTTTGCGTTGGATGGGACGCGCGTTCTCGCCCAGCGCGCTAAGCTTTCTCAGCTCGAACACGGAGATCGTTCGCCTCTCGCCGAGGACGTACCAGATCACGCTCTGCGTGCACGGCGGCGTGGTCAGCGAGCCGGCGTAGGTGTAATAGGTGCTCACCTTCTTCGGCAGAAGTTTGTCGAACTCAATCCACACCGGACCGGACTTGTCGCAGACCTTCTCCGGAAGGTTCGCGAACACCGGCGCCAGAACCTGATAGGTCGGGGTCGTGCTGCTAGTCAGCATCACGCCAATCACCGCGTAGTCGTCTAGGCCGCCTCCTTCGAACCGGTGAACGATGTGCATCTCGGCCGGCGCCGCGGCACCGTTGATGTGATGCTCGCTCGGGAAGTGGAAGTGAAATTGGAGAAGCTTGTAGACATTATCGCCGATCGTGATCTTGCCGGCGTCGCCCGTCGGAGTGACCAAGATGTCGTGGCCAGTGTTTCGAATGATTGCGTTGCCGGCAACGTAATCGACGTTGATCGCCTCGCCTGGGGTGGGCTTTTCCGGCACTATATCGATGGGTGACTGCCTGTCGCCGCCGCACTGGTTGTTCGTGATCGGAAGATTGGGCCACTGCGCCGGACCGGAATAGCCGCAGTAGGAGTAACGTGGCGGACAGTCCTCGTCGGCGAATGCCGCGGCGGCGAACAGAAGGGGGATGAACAAATGGCGTACTTGCGTATGAAGAAAATGACAGCACCGATGAGATTTGTAAACCACCGTTGTGATCAGTGGGGCAATCTGCTCTCAAGGCGTTGTTTACGATGAACGGCGAGGCAAGCCTGGCCTTTCTCTGACGCATTTGGTCTGCGGATTGTCATGAAACTGACATGAAAATCTCGCAGAATCAGCATTTGCTATGGCAGCGCGTACGGGAGTCGAGCCCAAACAATAAAAACAGGTTTTGGATGCCGACTGTTGCACAACTGTTTCATTTGCGCGGAGAGAAAGGCTTCGTTTCTTCGTTTAAAGTGATCGTGCGTCCAAGAAGCTCATCACTGCTCTCTCCCCGCTCTGGCATGAAATGTAAACAAAAGCCAACGCTTTGAATCCCTGTGATGCAAATCAGTGATTTGCAAATCATTAAAGCTACGATGTCCAACATGGAAGCCCTCCTTGCTTTATTTCTTAGCTATCTGGATTTCTACAATCGGCCAGCAGGGACCGCAGAAGCAGAGGCGTTCCTCCGCAGCCGGTTTGAGGCGGACGAATCCGTCGTCTTTTTGGCAATGGCTGGAGCCGAAGCGGTTGGTTTCGTACAGCTCTATCCGACGTTCTCATCGCTAAGCCTGCGACGACTGTGGATCCTTAGCGATTTGTACGTCGCTGAACCGGCGCGCCGTCGCGGGATCGCGAAAGCGCTGATACGGCGAGCACAGGAACTGGCTCTCGAAACACATGCCGAAGGTTTGACACTTGAAACCGCTGTAAGTAATACAGCGGCCCAACGGTTGTACGAACAATTAGGATGGCGCAGGGATGAGGATTTTTTCCGTTATTACCGACAACTTAACCAGGTGCGTGACTGACGCTATTAAATGTTCGTATGAACTACATCAATGTCGATATTCCGATTTTTTACTGCTTCGTCCGAAAGGAATTCTTATATGACCTTGCGGCCCACAAAGGAGAATTTGAACCAGTGTCTGTATTCGGCATTCGGTCTGTTGGGGGAAGGGCTCTGGGATTTCACGCTTTAACTAGTAACGGTGCTCAAATTGCCGGTTTGCCAATTCATTCTTTGTGCTGGAAGAAACGCGCACCTCGCATGGCATTGGATTTTCTCGAGCTTTGGGAATGTTTCGGAGAGTACGTTAGTGTTCACAAATTCGACTTCCTTTCCCATGCCGCTTCACGGTGTAGAATCATTTTGAAGGACAAAACATGGATCGAAGGTAGTTACATGTTCACGGTCGATTGGTGCAGGAATTCCTACTCTGACGAACCTTCGATGGCAAAGTCAGCGCATATCATCAAGCTAGATAATGGCAATTTCGCGGCGCAACCGAATAATCGAATCCTTTGGTTTGATCCGTGTACCGTTGTGAGCGGGGAAAGGCCGGATTACAAGGTAAACACCCGCGTCTGGAAGTGCGAAACACAGCCTAAATGGGTCACCGAAGACTCGGATAGATTCTTTTATGACTACGAGGAAATCCGGCAGTCTGTCACGCGCCGTAAGCCGATTAAGAATGGCTCCCGGAGGGATGTTATCTCGGAAAAGCAAAGAGGCTCGTAGCGGGCGCGATTCTATTTCGCACCGACCCTCGGATTGACGCTGTTAGCTTCTCATTGGCGCGCACAAATGTAGCGTCCTTGATCGAAAAACGCTGTGGAAACATCGCCTTCCCGTCACCCTTGAATTGGAGTCTACCTATTACGCGTAAGCCTGACGGCTATGCTGCCTTTATTGTTCCAGTACATCCACGCTAAATCGTTTGCAAAAAAATAGAGCCGACCGGGAAAGGGCGGCGAAAAATTCATTAACTTAGAGCCGATTAATATTGGAGGTATTTTTGATCTGCCAATATAGTGCCAATGAGCTGGAGCCAGTTCGCGTTTGGAACACGCCGAAGCATCTCCCACGGTCGAATTAGAGGAGTTGACCGATACCCGTCTGCACTGCAGGGAATGTTCCAGTCAATCCATTCTTCGTTTTCCGGAACAATAAAGTTATAAGTTTGGCCCGGCACAATGTGAATGCCCGAGTCATTCCAAAGCTTATTTGCCTCGACAGCAACGTAGGTAGTTTCTCCAATTGTCAGTCGTCGCTCTGGAAATTGGGCCATCGCACTGATTCCTCGTCGTCGTTTTTCCGTAAACGCCAGCGCCTTCGAATGGCGCAGCTGTCACAAATCAATGGACCACCGCGGGCAGCCAAATCCGATTTCCCATTAACCATAAAACATCGCTGTCATCAGTTGCGCATTAGTTTTTCCTTGCGGGCCGACGTGAGTATCCGACATGACATTCCAGCAAGATAGCTGGGCGAGCAGGTTCACTTGGCGGACGGACAAATTTAACTGAAGGACCGTATTGTAGTTCGGGAAATTCAGAAGCTTTTCAGCTTCCGCGTAGGCTCCTACCTCGTCGCTCAATAGATCATACCAAGCTCCAACCCAAGTGTTATAAACCCAGAGGACACGCACAATATAATTGCCCTGAATGCCAAAATTGGCGTTGGGGAGCACTGGGAGAGTTTGCATATACATGGCTGTGCCGTTGTAACTGCCTGAGTTCGCCGCCCACAATCCTTTGGCCAGTTCCTCGTAATGGGAGGAATCGAACACCTGTGCAAATGCCACGTCGTCATTTGGCACATCTTGACGTTTGACCTCCTTGTGTTTGAGGGAGGCGGCGCTCGGCTGGATGCCGAAGAGCAATTGAATCTGCGAATCAATCACGATTTGGCCGGAGTTATCCTTGCTCAGCGGCGTCTGTCCATTAACAAAGGCAATAATGTTGGGCAGGTTGCGACATAGGAGGGATGTGATGCCCGTGTCTTCCAAACTTCCACCGTCAGCAAATTCGTACGTGTAGACTGAATTTTGCGGAAGGTTACGTCCTTTGACCGGCCAATAGGCGTAGTGCGGGATCAGACCGTCCAGAATTGGAAATTCTTGCTGAATTGTTTCTGCAAACGCAGCACTGCTTATCGATACCATATCCGACAGAGAGAAAGGCCGGAAGGGCGCGCTAACCGAAGCATACCGAGTAGAAGTATCATTGATCCACCCCGAACCCATCGCGAACGGTTCTACCAAACCGCCTCCAATATCCCTTTCGTCCGGTCCGATGCCGGAGAAATAATTGCGGACACCGATCCCGACGGGCGTGGACTCGAAGTAAAGAAGCTGAGCACCTTCCTGGGTTGGATTACTAACTATGCATCCGTTCATAACGTAAAAGGGACGCGGGCGCCGGATGCAATAAAACTGGTTGGCCGAGAGTTGCCGATTACGATCAAGAATGCCTCCCTTCCAACCCAGATAAGCGGGAGTGAGGGTATAATATTGAGTAGGGAAACCGTTGTCATCCGGGTTCCACAAGCCCCAACGCTTGAGGATCAAACTGCCGACCAACCCCTGCCACAGCTCATTGTTCGGATAGTTGTATTTATTCTTCAGCGATAGGATGGCATTAAGATCGTTGAAAAGGCCGAGCGTGGGCGGAACGTGGCCGAGATTGTTAGGAGACAAGTAATCGAGCGCATATTCTGGGTGCTGTGGGTTCCAGTTCCAGTACGTGAGATCACCCGGGTTAACGACGGTAAGGCCCAGAAAATCATCATCTTCGTATTCCGGCGGCAGATACGTATACGTGGCGCTGGCCCAAGTGCCGCCTGACACCGAAGAGATGAAGAAAACTTCGTCGAGAAGGTTCAGATATTTGAGGCCCCGCAATTGACCCATCGCAGCGGAGAGCGCGCGTGATCCACCGCCCGAAAAACAAGCTCCAACAAAATTAGCGGCGCTTGATCTCGCCTTCAAATCATGTTCGTGAGAGAAAGAGCTTCCCATTGGCAGCGGGAAGAATTCCGCGGTGAAAGGCTTGGGCGTAGACATGCTTTTTCTCTTTCGTTGAATTTTTGCGGTGGCCCCCTTTCGCCTTTGTGAGGTGGCAGACTCTGGCGAGGTGCTCTTAGAGCTACGCTTCGAGCGCGCTTGACGCGAACTTGACCTCTTTGTCCGTACGGGTCGGTTCGTCACAGTCTATAGATATTTTCGTGCTACTTTGAGAGCGCGAGCAAATAGGCGTGGTGCGCCTTTTCGAGTGTGGCTAAGTCAGAACCTGTAAGGTCGCCTCGGGCGCCAGCCGCTTCCCTTAGACAACCGCCAACTTCCTCGAGAAATTTCGGATAGACACTGTTGGTTAACTTACCTTGTTCGCGCCCCCGCAGAAATTGATTGGATGCCTCGACGAGCTTCTGCGCGCAAGCAAGTTTTGAGAATTTTGGGTGGTGTTGGAAGATCTCCTTCTGCCAACGCACCATCTGCATAATATCTGCCGGATCGCCCTTCTCGAGCTGTAACATCGTCAGGCGCGCGTCGATCGCGTTCAGCAACGTTGCAACCTTGCCGATGAGCGGTGGCGCGGATCCCTCTGCTGCGACAGCCGCAATAGAAGCATCCAAGCCAAATTGATCAGAGCCACCTAGCGCCCCGATTTTTGATAGATCGCCTTTAACATGAGGAACTAATCGCTCATGGACGAACTTTACATAAACGGCCGGATCAAGTTTTAGATCGACTTCGGGAGAACTTTCTCTTGTGTGAAAGCCCTTAGTCAGTCGCTCGGCGATGCCACGGTACACTTCTAGGCTGTCTTGGATTGCCGCAGCCAGCGGCACAGTTCGCACGCCGACGCCGAATCCGTTAATTGGAACGCTCCCCGCCATCTCATCCACGGTCAGATACGGCGACCCGTCTCGTGGAACTCCGGCGGTCTGCGCTGTAATGGCGACCCAACGGTTTTCGCCTGGCTGAACCCCTCGAACAACAAGCGTTTTTCCTAAAGTAGCCGTTTCTGTCCGCGACTTTTTGCCGACGCTATGCACGTTGGCGCTCCGCACATATCGCTTCGAGATTCCAGATACGCCGATTCGTAACGGAATATCGCGCGCGAATAGCGCACCGTTGTGAATAATTGCGTAGTCGGTCACCGAACCACCCGGCGTGGGCGGCAGCGTGGAAAGATGCATGTTGCGCTGCGCTTTGTGATTATCGTTAACGATACGTAAGTCAGTCGTTGGCCAACCTGGCGTCTGTCCCACAAGGCTCGGCGGAATGTACGGGCTGCCCGCGGCCGAGATTTCGACCGCGAGGCAGAGATGGTTGCCCGCGATTGCGTTGAGATGCCAATGATATGCCGAACTGATCCACGGTCCTGTTCCAGCGTCTGTTGTGATTACGGGATCAGGATCAGGGAACGAAACATCCGGGTCGACCACGGTCGCATCGACGTAATTACTGCCGGTGCCAAACTTGGAAACTAAAAAGTGAGCTGTGACCTGCGGCGTTGCGCCGCCTGTGTTGCGCCGGACCCTAGCGTAAGCCCAGTTATCACCGATCGTGCCGGATCCGTTACCGGCGTCACGATTGTCTGGCTGATCATTGATGAACGCACCAGGCGAAGTGCTGCGGCGATTCCACACATCGCTGGTGGCGTAAAACACTGGGTGCGTCGAAGGCTCTGCTCCGTTATCCCCATGCGTTGTATCATCCGTCCAATCGCGTACATAAAAGTCCAGATCCGGTGTAATCGCGTCGACTTCGAAAAAATACGGGTCGATTGAGATTGGGACTTCGGTGGTATGCGCTGCATCAGCGTAGAGTTTGTGGGTACCCCAGTCCACGAAACGCTGGAACTGGACGCCGGTAAGAAAGGTGGATGTATCGGGATAGTTGCTGGCCGAGAAGATTCCAAAGAAATTTTTTCCGGCAGCGACCAGCGAGGCGTAGTCGCCAACATAAACCGCGCTGGCAATCGTATTTGTTGGTTTAGTTGCGTCCGTGTTAGCGAGCAATACTCCCGGATTATCGAAGACGGTCGCATCGGCGTCGGTAGTACGCGTTAGATGGGTCTCCCAGTGGCCGGAGACGACTCGTTGATATAGAACACCCACGGTACCGAGCGAGTTAATTGCCACCTCGGGATTCATCGCGCCCGTCACAGTTAGAAGATCCGCCGACCAATTTTGACCGCGATCAATTGATCGGAGAACGTGAATCGTCTCGCTGTTGGCACCGTTACTATCGCCGTAGGCAACATAGACTCGATCGCTGTTACGAGGATCGACTGCAATACTCAGATTGCTGGCACCGAGTCGTTGCTGACCCATGTTGCCGGATTGAATTGTAATCGCATTAGTAATAAAGTGACCGGCAATCGTGTCGCTAGGATCTAACAGAGCTGTAAATGGAGAGCCGCTTGTCCCCCATGCGTCGTCGCGAACCACAACCACGCGCGGCGAGCCGTTCCAGTCGTGGATAAATGCTGCGTAGACTGTGCCGTCGAGATTCGCAGCGGGTACTTGCGCGAAGCCATCTTGGCATGCCGTATTTCGTGCCTCGATCACGTCTAGGCCGAAAGTCGGGGCTGCTACGGCTGCGCTCTGTGTAACATCCAGCGTCGAGGACCGTCCACTAGGTGCAACGCAGCCATAGCCGTTATTGAATCCGACGTAGAGCTTATCCTGGCCAGTTCCACTGCCGGCGATTGCGCTCAGAGCTCGCGCGTGTGGCTGGTCAACGTTTCCGGTTCGAGTGTCCAAGACCGCCATGACGGTAGCCCCATCCAAAAAGTCTTGGGTTCGCAGAACGCTCATCGGATACCCAGGAAGCGCCGCGCTTAAAATTCCTCCGTAAAGCCAGCTCGTGTCGTGCAGCGGCGCTGCGCTTAAGGTGGAGCCAAAGGACAAGTTGATGTCGCCCGTCGGAAAACCGTTTCCCATTTTGCTCGGCACGATGTAGGCCATTGTCCACGTCGCACCGCGATCGGACGACACATAAATCGGTGCGGTGTTTGTCGTCATCGGACTTTGCGTGAGGTTGTCCCAGGTAAAGGCGGAACCGGCCATACGGCTGTAATCATTGGGATCAATCGTAAGCGTAGGCTCTGAATCCTGGTTCTGCTCTCCGCTACGATTTTGCGGGATCATGTTCACCAAGCGGTCTTGAGCGTAGCTTCTGACCAAGCAACCCGTGAGGACCAAAAGCGAAGCGAAAATCCGTGGGTTCATCAGCGCACCTGGTTTTTCTCGAGTAGCCCAAGGACGCGTTTTTCATCCGAGGCAGACAAAACATCGAACGGCTCGGTTACGAAAATTGCATGCTGCTGTTCGACAAAACTCGTTATACCCGTGCCGCGAAGCAGGGTTGCCTCGCTTCCTTGCGGCCGGTGCCCAATAAATAGCGACTCGTCGCCGGGCTTCAGCTTAGGCGAGTTGAACCACATGATGTCGCGGCTTCCGGCAAAGACGACTGGAATGACAGCGCCGTTCTGGGTGCCGCGCAGCGCGGACGTCACGCGCACCATCGCCACCTGCCAATCCGGGTCGTGTTCGTCACGCGGAATAGACTGTTTGTCTTTCGACTCGGTTTCCAGCGAACGGACGCTCTCGACTTTCCCTCGGAAAACCATCTGGGCAATATCGAGACGCGCGCGGACGGGCACGTCGCGACGGGCCTGCAAGCCAGGCTCGAGGGTTTGCTGGATATTCTGTGCCTCAGCGCGTGGTGCCGGAAGCTCACCTACATCAGCAATCGTGATTGTCTTTCCGATGAAACGTGGGTTGCCAAAGAAAAGGGCTTTGGTGCCCACCTTTACGTCGCTGGGCTTGCTGAGGATCACGGTCGCGGTGCGACCGGTTTGATCACCGGCAAGCTCCTTGCCTGAGAACATCCGATCAACTTTGATAACAACGGTGCTCTTAGTTGGGGCGAGAAGTGGCTCTTCGCTGGCCCCAACCTTCTCGACGGTTCCCAACACGACTATTGCTGAACGACTGGCAAAGTCGGTCATTTGTTTGTTGCTCTGCGCTGCGGCCGGGTGCCGACCAGCCGTCAGCATGATCACTAAGATCCCGCACCGCGGGCCTATTCGTGCAAGTGCACCACAGAAGCTAAGAAGGCAAATAGCACTGCGTTGAATTAAGACCCATTCACCGCAATCGCTCCTGACTTGGTGAGATATATTCATTCTCTTACTAAACTAATACCTAATACGAGAATTTGACGCCGAAGTTTCGGAAAAATTTGATAATTTTTGCATTCTATGTTTGACGTCTACGGACGATATCTGACGACCAGTGGCGTTACGGTCACCGTCTAACGAGAGTGCAGTACTGGATTGCAATTCACAAACGTGGATTTAACGCTGGCGCTCAGCCGCGCCCGAATGTTGAATCGACGAACGAGCGTAAGCTATCCGCGTCGGCTGAGCGCTTTTGTTAGGCACGAGTTTTGTGGTCAATCACACTTCTTCTTTCCTTCTGTTTGCCGTTGTAATGGAAGCGTTGTCACTGCGCATACCCCCGGTCTGGCGGCAACAAAGGCTTTATTGGGTGGAAACTTTCAAGTGGAACGCGCGGTCGCTATACGCGCCGGTGCTATCATGGGTGTCTACCCAAACTCCCTTGTTGTCGTCGAATGGGGTGTACGGACCACCCCCAGGGCAGCACCTCAGCGCCACGCCGATCTGGCCGGTGGGTTCGGTGGCAATACCAGGTCTGCCGATGGTAGCGACATAAACGCCCTGGCTTACGTCGCCGGTGAAATAGACCTGGTACATACCTGTGCCCAGCCGCCTGGTGCTCACGACGTTACGACCACGGACCAGAGTTCCGTCCCGCTCAACAACCGCCCAGAATTCGCGGACGCAACAGCGCTCCACTCCCAACTTCGCCGCTTCATCCTTAACCGGTTGGGCGGTGCGTGCCGCCTTTGCCGCTCGCTCATCCGGCGCATTAAAATTAGCTTCGTCGGTTTTCTTGCTATCGTCTGCCATTTTGTTCCTTTCGGTTTTGTTTGTTTTGTTGTCCAGCCTTACTGGGGCTGAAAGTGTTTTGATAAATCCTACGCGCGCACGATCACGGTGCCATTGAGGCCACTATGTATATTGACCTCTCTCTATAGAAGATTACCCGATGTTTGGCCTGCTGCTAAAGTGAAACAGTAGCGCAACAGTTTGACTTCAATTACGGTGTCTTGAGAAACAATTTCGGACGGCTGGGTTCACCCAAAGTGCTACTTGTTTCGGGAGGTTTGCGTTGCCAGCCCTCCAGGTGAAGGATAACCGAGAATTATGGTGAATCCGGCAAGAGGGCTCGCGGAACAGTTCGTGCGCCAAAGTCCGACTACATTGCTCGCCTTTGGCATCGCCTTGTCCCTTGTCGACTTCTTAGCGCTTTATGCCGCCGCAGCCAAAGAAGGCGTGCTCCACGTCAGCCAAGGTATTGGACTCCTAAATAACTATGGACTCTTCTCGACGATAATCGGTAACGCCGCCTTTCTGTATGTGGCAAAGAAATACTACGACAGTGTCTGTTCAATTAGCACTAGTAAGGCCGTCGCCAATACTGCGGTCATCGAAACGTCGCTCTTGAGGCTTACGGCAATGATCAAGATGCACCGAAAACATCAGTTCTTAATATATCTACTAGTGACAATCGGCGCCCTATTCTGGCTGTCGAATGTCGGCTTCCATGTCATTGGTAACCCTGAGGTGAGGTGGGGGCATAAGGTGTTCGACTCGCCAGATCATCCATTGACCTTTGTTGCGAGCAGGCTTCACAACCTCTATACGTGGTTGATCATCATGCCACTTGTGGGACATGTTTTTATTTATTCATCAATTCAGCTAAGGCAGGCGATCACAATAGCCTCGCGCGGTGGCGCGCTTACATATGACTTGCTAAATCCTGACAAACGCGGTGGGTTTGTGTTCGTGGATAAGGCGAACATTGCATTCAACGTCGTCGTCGCACTCGTCTACATCCAAGTTACGATGCACGTCGAAACATTTGCGAAAATGAACACTGAGCACCTCATCGCTTACATCGCCCTCACCGCGCTGTTAGTCGGGATAAACAGAATGTTCTTGGGCGGCATCTATGGGACTATCAAGACGCTCAGGCTTGAGTCGCTCAATGAGGTGAAGGACAAGGTGTATATGAACGATAAGATGAGCTTTGAAATATTGAAGTACTGTTATGAGCGAAGGATAAGCGCGTCTTCAATCGTGAATTTCATGGTCAATCCAGGCGCTATTGTAATTTCAGGCATCGTAAAGATCTGGCCCGTAATTCTGAAAACATTTACCGGAGCTTGAGGAAGTGAATGATGCTAGCGACGCCACATGCAAGCGCTGCGTAGGCTGACACCTGCATGTATAGATGGATTGGGAATGAAAGCCCGTGGATGTCGGCGTACATCCGCGATAATCCAAGTACAATTGTTAAATACATGAAGTACCCATGCCAGTTCGTCCAAGGCCGTATCTGCTCAATTTTGGACAGCTTCTCGATAAACAATATTCTCGTGATATAGAGCGCGACCTCCCGGACAATCAAGGCCCAGCTAACCAATGGACCTAGGAAGCCGTACCCGTTGAAGGCGATGATGATGGCGGCGTAAAAAGCCTTATCTCCAAGGCTGTCCCAAAGGCGGCCGCGTATTGAAGCCACCTGCAATCGTCGCGCAAAGTATCCGTCCAGTACGTCAGTCGCCAGGGCGACCGCACACGCTGCAACCGATACATAAAGGAGCCCCGATTTTCTCTGAAAACAAAACACGAAAAGGAGGGCCATTCCGATCCGCGATATCGAAAGGGAGTTTGGGACACCTCTCGAACCAACCATAATTCTCGGTTATCCTTCAGTGGACTACTGAACGGCTAGGCGGCATCAAGGCACCAAGCAGACGCCGCGGATGCCGGTGATTGAGCACATCGCGCTGTGACTTGTCGTTGACGTGCGCATAGATCGTCGTGGTCACGATGGAACTGTGGCCGAGGAACGTTTGGATGAAGCGAAGATCCACTCCTTGCTCAAGGAGCATTGTGGCTACGGTATGACGGAATACGTGAGGGGTGATCTTCTCGAGCCCCGCCGCCTTGGCGTGGCGTTTCAGCGCCATTCGGATTGACTGCTCAGAAAGCCGGCGCCCGAAGCGATTTGTGAAGAAAAAGGCATCGGGCTCCCGGCTAGGGCCTTGGACGGCAACGTACGCAATGAGGGCGGAGTGCACTTGATCGTCGCAAATCGGAATCAGCCTCTCTTTATTGCCCTTGCCGCGAACAAGGACAGCGCCTCTCTCGAGGTCAACCGTAGTCACTAGAAGGTTCGAGATTTCCGAGACGCGCATCCCGGTGGAAAACATTAATTCGAACAGCGCGACATCCCGGATCGCGAGGTGGCACGCTTGAGTTTGTTCGACGCGGGAGAGGCGGTTGGCGTAAACCTGACGGAAGAAGGCTTGTAAAACCGAAAGGCTAACCGTTCGCGGCAGAATCCGGCCGAGGCGAATGTCGAGTCGCAAGTTTCTCGCGGGATTCGATTCAAGGATCCCTTCGCGCTCCAGAAAGCCAAACAACGACTTCACTGCCGCAAGCTTTCGCCGCTGAGTTCGCGGTTTGTAATGGTGAAGCGTGCGGGTGTACTCGCGAATAAGGGAACGGTCGACCTGTGTGACGGTACTCGACTTGCCTTGTTGCACCGTGAAACAGGTGAATTGGCATAGGTCGAGGCGATATGCTTTCACGGTGTGGGCGCTGAAGTTTCGCTCGTATTCGCAGTGATTGAGGAAGACTTGGATGCTGTCGTTGAGAGATTGCATGGTCGCGCATTTCGCTTGCCCGGTGCTCGGCTGACAAGACCCTTCTGGGGTAGGCAGGAGCCGGGAAGCGCGAAATCCGACTCACCGCAGGTGCTTCACGGCATCGATTTGCCGTTCCGCTTCAAATCACACCCAGAGCGTGCGGTCAAAGGTTCGATACTGAATGGCTTCGCTGACGTGTTCGGGGGTGATGGGGTCGGAGGCGGCGAAGTCGGCGACGGTGTGGGAGACTTTCAGAATGCGGTCGTAGGCATAGGCGCTCAGGTTTCTAGGTCGCTCATCGCGGCGACGAGCATGAACTCGGAAGCGAACATACGGTGCCGGCCCGCGCGAAATGATAAGCCATCCCGTTGGTCAGGCTATCGGTGAAGGGCGGAAGCGCTAAACTGCGCCGAAATTGCGATTCAAACCAGATCGCATTCGTCCAGCACGACGCTCAGTTCGCCGAGGCGGATGCAGACGACTTTTTTGAAGTTCGGGACCGTGTGAATAATCGCCACGATGACATCGCCGGATTTTACAGTGCCCGGAGTCTGAATCGAACTGCCGACTTTGGTGATGTCGCCTTGCGCGACAGGGTTGCCATTCACTACGAGCATTCCGACCGCCCCGGTGTTGGGGCATAGACTGGAGTTGACGTTCCGCAAGACCATTAGCTTTTGAATCTTCGCTTTGACCTTGTACAACAGAAACGACGACGCTCCGGACTCTCCGACGCCACCGTTGGCGACGGCAACACACGCACCAGCTTTGTATTTTGACATAAGTTTTTGCTTTCGAGGGTTAACTTCGACTTCGAGGTGTAATTAGATGCACGGCGGAAGTCAATCACTCCTCACGGCAGACGCCGGTCGGACGTCTTCGAACTAGACCCAAAGCGTGCGGTCGAAGGTGCGGTATTGGATGGCTTCATTGACGTGCTCGGGGGTGATGGCGTCGGAGGCGGCGAAGTCGGCGATGGTGCGGGAGACTTTCAGAATGCGGTCGTAGGCGCTGGCACTAATGTTTGGTTCGGTCATCACGTCGCGCTGTCAATCAGTCAGCGCCCAAATGCGCGAAGAGAGACGCGAACACTTCGATCCCGTCCCAAAGATTTTGCAGGCGGATGTTCTCGTCGGCGGCGTGCTGATTATCGTCGTGATTGGCGATCGGCAAACCGATCACCGGCGTGTTGTTCGGTTCTTGAAACAAATACATCGGAATGCTGCGGATTAGAAAAGTAACTATCCGGTATGCGCTTTCGGTCGCCTAACGAGAAAGAGATAAGTCACGGCAAGATGCTGTGGCAAACTCTCTGGAACAAAAGGATAAATACCGACTCGGAGAATGCGCGGTTTGCAATCGCTCTGTCGAAACGCGAGGCCCGCTAACGCAACTACGGCCAAAAGAATGGGCCACAAGATCGCTTTGCTGCGCAGCTTTTGAGTGCTTCGCATGGGGAGAATTGGGGGTTAAGCGCGGATGCTAGTTCGACTGGCTGTTTTTCGTGAAGCACTCTTGAGGTGCTCGCTGATCCGCGTCGGGGTTGAGGACTATCAGAGGATTTTCGCGCGCGTCACGTCTAGGCCATTATTCCGAAACGATGCCGAGCTTGACATGATTCTGAGCCGTATCCATTACGTCGAGATACAACAATTTAGTTCGGCCCCAACTATAAATCAGGCTCTTGTCCTCTTTTTTAACTCTGCTGTGAGTAACTTTTGGCTGATGGTCCCAACCTATCATTCGATCATAATCGCGAAACGTGATCGTCAATTCAGATATCTCGACTCCGTTGATGACTACTGACACGTTGGGACCACTGAATTGTCGCAAATCTAACGGTCGTCCAATTTCCAAGTCGATGATCTGCGCGCCATTAACTGCATGTGGCGGCTCCTGCCCTTGTTTAGCAGTGCTCACCCTGTCTTGTGCAGAGATTTCTCCCGTCGGAATGGATTTTCCAGTTTCGTAAGCTTGCGGCGTGACACGCTGTTGCTCTGTAAATTCTTCCGCCCGGGTCTTGACGGCCGCAATCTTTTGCTGTGCCTGCGCTAATTGATCCGCTGTCGCATTAAATTGACCATTTTTCAGCGCATCCAACAGCTCCGGTGAAGCGTTAAGTTTTCGGAGTTCGGCTTCGGAACTCGGGTCGAGCGGGCCAGCGAAGTGCTTTGTGTTTAGGTCATGCAAGATGATCTCGGTCGAATAGCCTAGCCGGACCATTAACACGATGTCTTTGCCCGATAGTGGCAGCGTGTCGGCGATTGCAAGACATCCGCATTGTAGCGTGACTAAAACGGAGAGAAATCGACGCATTCTTCACAAAAAAGCAGGAAACGCACCGCTTCCGCAGTTAGCCCCGAGAGGGTTTTCCGGAAATCCTTGCAACCGAGAGAACTTTACTCTATTCGGAATCGCCTATGGACTTATCAACTCGAAACTTGGAACAGGCTTTATCGATTCGTCGCCAGATTGATGCGTTGGAAAGACGACTGAGAGGTTTAGTAGGAAGAGGCGCTGCGACGACTGCGCCCCGACGCGGAGGCAGACCGCGAATGTCGGCCGCAGCGCGGGCGAAGATCGCCGCGGCGGCGCGAGCTCGCTGGGCACGAATAAAAGGACGCGCGGGTGCGAAGGTAGGAAAGAAACGCAAAGGCGGAATCACCGCAGCAGGTCGACGAAGGCTTTCTCAGTTGATGAAAGCGCGGTGGGCGGCGAGAAGGAGAACCGCGAAAAAATCTAGTTAAGCTAAGAGAGTTCGAAATTACAAATCTCGAACCTCTGCAATCGCGCGATCAATATCGCTTTCAGCATCTTCAAGTTTGCGAATTGCTTCCTCTACGTCGGTGTCGTGCGGGTGGTTCAGCCGTGCTCTTCTCAGAACACGTTTCGCATCGCCAACGGCGCTGAGAGCGTTTTTCAAATTGTTTTCAACAGACATAGCTGTCAAGGGTAACCACTATCGAATCGCAATACTGAAATCTCGGTTCTGCCAGCGCAGATACACGGAATTTTGAGCGATCGCGGTGACTCGCAACCGAGCGCCACAGGGAACAACCACCTCTTGGCCTACTTCGTAGTCTTTTCCGTTTATCACTGCGATCGCTGGATTTCCAGACAACACTGCGGAAAGACGGGCCTGGTGTATGAAGCTCTCAACAGAAGAGGTCAAATAATCGTGAAGTGGCTGCGGTGGTTGGGGCGCTTCATACGAGTGTCGTACCGAAGGTGGTGAAACTTGCGAGACTAGCGTCGGCGGTTTAGCTAACGATCCCAAACCAGGGGCTGAAGTCTCCACGCGGTATTGAGCCTTCGTGGCCGCATATCCGAGAACACTCAATCCCAAAAACATTAACGAAAGCGGGATCAACACAATCGCCGCGACCGAGCAACTAAGAAGAGCTAGCCCGCGGCGCACCTCATGGGTGGCCATAGCAACAATGCCGAAAATGAATGCGGCTGAGAAAAACACCATCCCGATGCCGAAGATCCACAGCGTAAGAGCCCCTAAGCCGAAGCAGATCCATCCAGCTTTAATAGCTGTGGTTCGCGGCTGAGCCCTGTCAGTCGGATATTGATCTTCTGTTATATATGCTACGGGAGCATCTCCTGCGCCTGCCTAAATGACTCGGACGGCGTTTTCGCGAAGACTCAGGAGCGCGCGCCACTCGCCATTCCCAACGATGGCCAGCTAACGCCGTCCCTCCAGTTATCTTGAGATCAAAATCCGATTTGAGCGGCCAAATGGAGGCTTCAGAGCAACCGGCGTTGTAACCGTGCCGGAACAGGAGGCCCATCCCGACGCTTCGTATGATGAATACCACACAAAGGCCAACGAGAAAACATACAATCCTCTAGCCAAATATAAAGTTGAGAAGATCACCGAAACCCCAGATGACGGTGCCAGCAAGGGTGATCCAAAGCCCGAAGTACACCGCCTTTCGGGAGTATTGATCCTCAACTACAGCACGAGGAACCGGCTCTTGCACGCGCCGGTAGTGCTCCGGGTCGTGCGAACTAAGCCCGGTGTCGGCCATCTTCACGTCGGGGAGGATGTCCTGACCAAGGATGACGTACCGGTTGAACAGGATAATGCCAACGGCCGTGATCACGGATCCAAAGCGCGCAAACCACGAGAAGTCCCGAAGGCAAATGCTGGTGACAATGCCAACAATGGCAAAGCTAGCGGCCGCACTGACCATAACCTGATTGTTTCCGAAAATCTTTCGCATGATACTTTCGCCTAACATATGATTATGCGGACGCTTTCGACGGATATCCAGTGTATTGGCCAACACGATTCTCACATCGTTCAGCCCTGACTTTTCTGGACAGAAGTGGACTGACGAAAATCATCAGGGGGCAAAACGGGTGGACCTATGGATTCGTCGATAAATCTCGTCCAATCTCCAGACGAGGTTCGACATCGGCTGTCGCCACCCTGTGTATGCCAAACACGCTTCGCTATGCTCGCACAATGCAAGCGCGATTGCCAACAAGCGCTAAACCACGTTACACTAACGCAGTTGCCTTTGTTTCATGAGCACGACGGCCGAATACGAACAACAGATGGAGCAGGTTCGAGTCCTCGACTCCCTCCGAAAGAAAGTACGGAAGCAGGAGAAAGAGGGCTATAAAGGCTTGATGGATTACATGCTGAGTGGCTCTCGGGACGACAACAAAGGGTGGGTTTCGGGCGGCGATCTAATAGAAGAAGCACTGGCTCTCAATACGTTCTCCAATTCGAAGGAATTCTCCGGCAAGCTTTCTTCTGGTTTGGGAAAACTCTCTTCGCTCGGCCCAGAAAGTTTCTTCAATTATCTTAATTCCAGCACAGGGGTCCTCGGAGGATTGGAAGATCACGTACCGGTACTCCGAGCGGCGATCATCCTGGAAACGCTCTCCGAGTCATTGCCAAACGCATTCTCGCGCGGCGGCTTGAGCAGCTATGCACGAATTATTTACGAGTTGTATAAGGCCGCTGAGCCAGACGAGATGTTAGGAGGAGCTGGCCCTGGTAGCCTTGATGGTGCGCAGACCGCTTTCGTGACTATGTGGTGCATCCGTGCAGTCATCTCATTTGCCAATGCGTGCCGAGATTTCGCAGCGCTGACCAAAGCGCTCGTTGATTTGCAGCAGAGACCTGTGCCCGAGTTCATGTCCAAAGAATGGTGGGACATTCACTCTAAGCTGCTAAGAAAGGCAGCCCGTGTTACCGCGGATACGCTTGCCAGCCACTGGAAAGTTGAGGACGCAAACGGCGATTTCGTGAACGATGAACTCACCAAAATTGGTTCTCTTGCCAAAGCGGCGTTGGAGGAAGCCCAGGCGGTGCAGAACTATTACAAGTCTGCAGAACGAATGAGTCCGCTGGCGCGTAACAAGGTTTGCGAGGGTATCGACGGACTTCTGAAGTATCTCGACACTCTGAGCAAAGCAAGAGAGATGACGAAGCTCGCGCTCCCGCTAGATGGACTCGCCGGAGAGCTAGCAAAGGCGCTACGTCCCACGTCGCGGTACATGAAATCAATATTGGATCGCGAACTAGCGTCTACAGTGTCGCAGAGTCGGCGAATTGCAGACGGTGCTGAGCTCCTGTTCGCGGGCCATGGTTTGGCCATGCTCGGGGGCGCGGATGACGCTCGGATCGAACGAGCGCTTCGCGCGGTATCCGAGCAAGTCACGAACGCGGGTCGCATTCCAAGCCATCGGCCCTTCGATATCTTTGCCAAGGGCTACGTGCTTCACGCCGCCGCAGCGGAATCGATCTGGGCCTTTGCCGAGCTGGCTCTGCATGTGCCTGAGGTGATTACACCTGATCTTGTTCAGAGACTGCTGCGACATTTTGAAGCGACATGGCAAAGAGAGCCCAAAGGCTGGAGACACGAGCGCGACAATGAGAAGGGACCGTGTCAGCGGTGGCTGAGCGCCATCTCGTTGCGCGCTTTGAGTGGTCTGGGGCAGGCACTTGATAAACGAATCAATCAGTTAGTCCTGAGTAACCTCAGTGTCCGGATGCCTGAGGAGTTGAAAAACATCCATCTACTGAATCTCTTCTATCCTGATTTTGGTCTTGTTATCTCCAAGATACGAGCTGACAGCATTGCGATGGCCTTGCAAGACATGCGGGCGCATATTTTGGGGGTTCCGTTAACAAAGCATAAATACTCTTTGGTGCTATACGGCCCCCCTGGAACAGGCAAAACGACAATCGCGGAAGCACTAGCCAAGTCTTGCAATGTACCGCTGATCGAAGTGACGCCGAGCGATATTCTGCTTGCCGGAGCTGAGAAGATTGAAACTCGCGCCCGTTTGGTATTCGAAGGCCTCTCGATGCTAACCGACGTGGTGATCCTGTTCGATGAATTTGATTCGATTCTATGGAGTCGCGAGGGAGAGCAGCAGACTGATGGAATATTGCGTTTTCTCACGCCAGGCATGCTGCCGAAATTTAAGAAACTCAATGAACAAGCCGAAAAGCAACGAATCACCTTCATTCTCACTACTAATCGCATCGGCGGTTTGGACAAAGCAGCTACTCGTGAAGGCCGTTTCGACATGAAGTTTGGGATCTATCCCCCAGATCCTCTCTCGCGTTGCGGCCGACTAGTTCAGGCCTGGACTATATGGACCGGGACCGGGGGAAATACCGTGCGATTGCCGGCAGAGGCGGTAAAGGAGATCGTTCGGGAGGCTGGTGGAAGGCCGATGAGTCGTCTGGGCAAGCCAAACTGGTTTACAGCTCCGACAGAAGAAAAACCAGAAGACGAAACACCGTTTAGTCGATTGCTTGGTAAGGGAGATCCAGTCAAATGGCCTGCGCCCGAGAAGAGAGTTCCAGACGACCCGAAGGAAGGTTACGACGTGGAATCGGTGGACGAGCTGAACCAAGAAGTTCTGCTTGAGTGGAAGGAATGGTACTTTATTGCTAGCTGGGATCGCATGCTCCGCGATCAGGGAAAATATGGAGCGGCAATCTGCCCTGTTACGCCACGCATCGCCAGAACCTATTTTAACGATGCAGACTGGAAAGTATGGAAGAAATATTGCGACGAAAACACGTGGGAATCCAGCCTTCCCCTTGAGCCTAGGGTCGAATGTTCGCGCGGACTCGGACGTCCGTAGATTGCAACGAACACAGAATGTCGAGTACACTACCTAGAGTCTACTTAGCCGGACCCGAAGTCTTCCTTCCGCAGGCGGCTGCGATCGGTGAAGCCAAGAAGGCGATTTGTAGCCGGCACGGATGTGAAGGGGTTTTCCCAATCGATGCTGAACTCGATCTCACCGACAATAATTCCGCAGAAACGGGATTTCGCATCAGCGCTTTTAATGAAGAGCTGATCCGACGTTGTGATGCGCTAATCGCCAATATAACTCCGTTCCGAGGCATCAGCGCGGATGTCGGCACGGCTTACGAAATGGGTTTTGCTGCAGGCCTGGGGAAATCCGTGTTTGCCTATACCAATGTGAAAGCGAACTACACTTCGCGGGTTCTCGCGTATTTGCCGCGCCCGCCCGTGAGAGATAACAAAGGCCGCCTGTGCGATCATGCTGGGATGTCAATCGAAGAGTGGGGACTCACAGATAATCTGATGCTCGATGGAAGTGTTCGTTCCCACGGAGGAGAGTTAATAATCGGTGCCGTCCCGGCAGATGAACTCTATACCAATCTCGATAACTTTCAGCGATGTGTTGAGCGAGCGATGGCCCTAATGAGAACTTCGGATCCCGGACCACAATAACTCCTTGCCGCCCCGAAAAGGAGCGTCTGACTGATAACCGCTTGATTCCGTATTATTTTGCCTGCGTATTCGCATGGGTTCTCTGGGGATGAGAAGAGTTAAAGGCGCATTAATCACCAGCCGCCTCAACCGAAGTTGTTGTTGTGCCTCGCTATCGTCGTCACAAGCGTCGTTGCTATCGCATTTGGTCGGCTATTCCGAAAATTCCGTGCCCTTAATCGAGGTGAGCGTGGGGAACGTAAAGTAGCCGAAGTTCTCGACGATTTGCGGAGCAGCGGCTATCGCACAATTCACGACATTCCGGCCAAAGGTTACAATATCGACCATGTGCTCGTCGGGCCGGCCGGCGTCTTCGCAATCGAAACGAAGCTCCGAAGCGGCTATGGCGAAATCGAGTTCCGAAATGGCGAAGGGCTTTTCGTCGGAGGCCACAAAGAAGAAGGCGACCCTCTCCACCAAGCTCGCTCGAACGCGGCGGACGTAAACCGTCTGTTGAAAGAAAATTGCGGCCAACACTTTTGGGTCAAGCCGATATTGATCTTTGTCGGAGATTGGAAGGTGAAGAATAGGTGGCAGACAACCGATGTGCGCGTGTTCACGATACCCGATCTTCTGAATTATTTTTGAAGATCAGCAGCCCGAATTAACAAAGGCCGAGATCAAGTTGATCGCCTCGCATTTAGAGCGGTCGGTTAAGGGCTAACAGCGGCACCCGCCGCGCGAGGTGTGTCGCGCCGACAACACGAAATTGGGCGTTGGAATTTCCTGAAAAACGCGGCGGCTTCCCACTCGCTCAAACGGGACATGTGCGAGCGACTGCGGCCACGTCACGTATTTCACGTGACCGGTTCCGAGCAACATCACGGCGCCGTGTACGAAGTACGGCGTGAGTCTCTGCACCGCGTTTCCTCGCGAATTCATTTGTTTTGTGATGACGGAAAACCGTCGCCGTCTTCCCTCGTGTGCCGGCGAAGAAATGCCAGCCTGTTTTGTGATAGAGCGTTTCAAGATCGCAATCCGGGCAGGGGTGACCGGTGGCACGGGTGGGGCCCTTTCCGAGTTGCATCCTTAGTGCGATGCTGGTCCCTGAAAATCAGGTCCGAATCGAAAGTATCACGTCGGCGCTCATCGCTGAACTACAGAGTCCAAATTTTGCTAGGGCTGTTGAGCCGATGAAGAAACTCAAAAGCAACCTTCCGTGAGCAGTGCCAATTCTCCGCGCAAATATGAACGGTATCCCCTTGAGTCTCATTATAAACGTCCTTGAAAAGCCCGTCCGAATCGTCGAAGCCGCCGCGGAGAACGTCGCCAAGTTCGATGTCCACTGTGTCGTCGAGACTGAATACGCAAAAGCTTCCGTCCGCTTCGGTGCCAACAAATACTCCTCGATTACTCTTGGCTATGACTTTCGTTCTCATGGAGCGCGAGTGCGCTGGCTGCATGTTGGAAGGTTGAAATCATGTGAAAGCGGTTATCGCGTCGGCTCGCCCTCGACTGCAGTGATTGGTTAGGCGCCGTTGGGTTCCGCGATCCATCGTAGTACGTCTTCCTTGGTTATTTTAGCTCCAGGACAATCTGTGAGAGTGTAGTCCTTGTGAAAACCTCGATGTGGACTGAAGTTGTCTTTGGCATCTATGCCGAAGCGGCTGAGGAGAGCTTTAAGAAGGACGCCACACGCTCGCGCTTGTGCAGCCGTGGGTAGTTCCTTATTGCCATCACACAACAACGTGACGCTTACGGTGTCTTTGTTGTGGTTGACAACGCTTGTGGGGTCTGCGTTGAGCGGGCGGCAAATCCATACATTACCATCCGGTGCCACGGCGTAGTGAGTGCCCATATCGCTCCATCCCAATTGGTTCACTTGTTGGTCTTGAATAGCGCGCATCGTGGGCAATCCTTTGTATTGTGAAATGCTTGTTTCGGAGTGATGTAGAATAACCTCAATGACGGCGCGCTTACACGGTTGCGTCGCAACGAAAGCGGCGATGTCGGATGCGGGTATACTGCGGAGCGCCGTGAGGGCGGCTGAGGCCAGACGGCGCTCGTTAGTCGTAGCGGACGGAAGATCGACGACGGCTTGGAGCGCGTCAACAGCACCGGCGGATGGGTAAAGTTGAGCGATTTCCGTCATGAACTCTGTCGAAGAAATTCGTCGCATCGCAAGTAAGGCAGCTTTCTTGGCTGGTTCGTCTGTGCCGCTTAAATACGGCATAAATTTGGACAGCGTCTCGACCTCTGTCGACTTCGCCTGGCGCTGCTTCTCAAGATTGTTTTGGGAACAAGTATAAAGACCCGCAATCAGAGCAATGGCGACTGACACTGCGAATTTCGAAACGATGTCAAACTTATCCCACTTGTCTTTTGGTTCAGCCATATCAAAACAAAAGAACAGTTTGTACGCCTAACGAGAATAAGATGAGCCACGCCGCCGGAAGCGCGGACGGCTGCAAGAGGAACGTGGAATTACGAGCGAGGTCATAATCAAGTCGGGCGGCGTGGGCTCCATCGGTAATAATTGACTTGACTCACAATGAAAGCCGCTAAAAAAGACCTAAACCGTGACAAGGCGGGGGCCTGAAAGGCGCAACTCGGCCGTAATATCCACTTTCGAGTTGTGGCGCACTAACTCAAGTACGCGTGCTCCTAGAGAAGTCGGAACGAAATCGCTTCCGTTACAAGAGTAGCAAGCGCACCATCCGCCATCTTCTTGAAGTTCTTTCCATCCTCCCTTTCCGTCACAGGAAACGCACTTTACCTCAAATTCATTATTCATGGGTGAGAAGTAATCCAATTGTCGATGGCTCTAATTAATGAGTAACCACTGGAAATCGCAGGGTCAACAACAGACTGAACTAAAACGCCATCGACCTCAATTGGCGTATTCAAGTCTTGTAGACGGTAAGGTTCTAATATAGCCAATCCGTCGCTGTGATCTTTGAAGTCTTGATCGATTCTACCTACGTGATGAACGATGACGTTCCTGAGGACGGCCAGAGGATCAATAGCAGCCCGATGTAGAGCAGATTGAATCGCCGCATTATCGACAGTGAATGCAAAATCAAAGGTCTTTCGCATACGGCCCCTGCTACCAAATCCAAGCTGATCTTTTCTCCATTGCTTATCAGTTGGAAGAACGACCGAGCGATTCCCCGATTGACTTATTTTTTCCCACAACATTCGCGTCAAAGCCTCGAACGCAGCCCAGGATTGAATCACGATTGTTTTTAGCACGCCTTCAAACATTCCATGAGCGTACGCCCCAGAGGACATTACGAGTTGTTCGAGCTGCTTTGTCGCAAATTCAAGATTTGAATGTTGTAGCGGACTACGTTCCGAAACTATCGAGGCCATATGCTCATTGCAGAGGTCGAAATGTCGCCTCGCTTCATCGGGCGTCGCCCGCGGAAGCTTAGTCACATACTCGTTCCCGAATACCTCTATCGCGGCTTTAGTGCCAGCCTCAGTCCATTGCATCATGATGAGAAATGAAAATCCAGGGACCGCTGCCAGTCCGAGGACAAGTCGCGTATTCTCACGAAAAGTGTCCAAACACTCTTGGCAAGGTGGTGATTGCAATTTCACTCCTTCCATTTGAACGGCCCTGATTCTTGCGACCTCTGCAAATTTGAGTTGGTGCATGTCGTGCGCTTGCAAAAAGAACGCGAAACCCAGCAAAATCTCGAAAGCAGGCCTCGCGCCAGTGGCGCGGCGTGTGCTGGATATGAGGCATGGAAATAAAGATTGTTCGCGCGATCAAGCCCAAGCAGGCATGTACATCGCCGAGGGCGCGAGCGAATACATTGGTAAACATCCTTACGGCGAAGGCGCGACCAGATTTTGGGTTGGCATGAAGATCATGTGGCGCGGCCGCTTCTTTTCTTCGCAGAATGGTCTGTTCGTACTCCCCGATCTTTGCGCTGGCGTCTCGCGTCTCTCCGATACTCAGACAAAGACAGAGGCTCGCTGGTCCGCATTTTCGAGAGAGGACAAGAAGGAACGCCGATCGGTTTCGGCCCCGGTGGCGGACTTCTTGGCGGCGCTATTGGTGCGGCTTTCGCAAAAACAGACGGTCTGAGCGGTTTGCCGTCTATTTGGTCAGCGCAACAATTCGGTCGGTGTACCTGATTAGATTTGAAACGTTATTATCCTTCCCGGGCCGTTGAACGATTAACTCGACAGTACGCGACTTCGATTTGGATCTGTCTGGGGGATTCGGTGCTCATGCGCGCGATGCTGCCATCGAAACGAACGCCAGTCGCGCATAAAATGCGGCCATTCAGCCTGCCCGCCGTGGCGGGCGAAAACCTTTGGAGTTTAAATGCGGCCCTAGTTCACTCATATCGCGCATCAGCCGCTGGCAAATTCCCTGTTTACCTTTCGAACCTCTGGCAAGGGGTCGGAGCGGCAAATTTGCTCCCACTCCAGCAATATATTCGGTAGCGCCTTCCCGTTTTTCGCAAAGAGATAAGAAAGGCCTGCGGCCAACTTGGCGGAGGCAGCCCGATGCGCCGGCCGATCTTCTAGAGGGATCTCTGGTTTGAGTTCTCCCTTTAACGCGTCCTGATCCGTAACTAGGATTGGATTCGTTTCGGGAATCAGGTTTTTTAGCGACAGGAGTAACAACTCCAGCTGCTCGGCGGTCAGTGAATTTGGCGCGTGTCTCGTAATCTCCGCGAGACCAGCGACCGCTGACACGAGTGCTGGCTTACTTCGATGAAATACCTTTTGAACCAGCAAGTCGAACAGTAGAGGAGGTGGAGCAACGAGATTTCGTCTAAGTGAGAAGCAAACCCACGACTGTAAGGCGAAAATTGCATACTTGGCCTTATGCTCAAAGTGGGATGCTAGCGATTTCTCCAGCTCAGCTACAACTTGGGGAAAATCGGCGCGCGATATGAACAGGCTCGCCGGAAGAATCCGGGTAATATCTACTCCGGCATCCCGGATCTTCTGCAGAAGAGCTTTGGCCAAAAACACGCTCGGTTGATCTCTATCAACGCTGATTCGAGGAAGAATCACTCGCCCAAGTGCATCAATCATTTTCTGAAATCGCTGCTCGACTTGCGCTTTGAATTCATAGCCGAGCGACTTGTCGGCCAATAGGTAGTTCTCTGTCTCCCACCACTTATCCAATTTGCTCAGGAGCTCTGACGCCTGCTCGGGGGACCAATCAATGTACAAGTCGGCGTATTCTGGTAGCGCAATAAGTGGCAGTGTCGATTCGATAACAGCCTCGAAATAGCTATCGGCTTCCGATCCCAGCGGGTGCGTGAATTCTAAGCCCGTTCCTTCTTTAGTTGCCAGATTAGGAACGTTTCGTGCCAGCAACGCTTCGGCGAGCCGTTGCTTCGCCAACCCACGCTGCGGCTCGGGCAAGTAAATAACTGAAAAATCAGTAAATCCGGTTTCAACTGGCAGGTGTGTTTGCTCATCAAGCTTCTCCCAAACATGACGCGTAAATACGTGTGTTTCTTCCTGGGTTAGCAAGGACATGTCTCTTAGTGCTTCCAAGCGTTTTATTGCTCGGCTGCGCGAATCCTTGGTGCCATCGCGGACAATCCGGATGAGATTTCCAATCACGGAGTCCCAAGAAGCTCGATCAAGCATGCTTAAGCCATCCAGGCGACGTCGTGCTTCAATGAATCCGATCGGCTCGGGCCAACGAGTCACATCGAAAACAGTGAATCCACCCTCCCCGGGTATTGGCAAATTTAATAGATCGTTAAGACGGGCGACAAGTATCGCATCAGGCAGGGCTTGGATTACACGCGCAAATAATTGTCCGAGCGCAGCGCCTAAAGTGAGATCACTTTGCACCAGGGGCGAACGGTACATTTGAAGTGCAAGCTCAAATACGTCGTTCTTCTGGGTGTCGTCTAAGCGAAAACAAAGCCGTGAAAGCAACTCAACTAAAGGTTCGATAAGCCTATAACCAAGGGACCCCTTGGCTTCCCGCCAATCTTTCCAGCGTTCTGCAAGCGATCGGGTTAGGCTGGGCTTAATTATTGCATATAGGTTTTGCGCTTGATCTACACTCAACCCCGCTATCGACGCTCGCGTGAACTTGTCCTTGAGGTCGTCAAGCCCACCTGCCCTAATACGAGTTGAGAGCGCCCACAAAGGTGCATGGATGTCGATCCAATCCGCGGCTTTTCTAGCCGCCTCACAATAGATCGTGAGTGAACCCACACGCATAGGAACACCGCCTTGCTCGTACAGCCTTAGGAGAGCAAAGGCAGGCAAGCGATCGAAAAAAACTGGCTCGGATCGCCAGTGCCGTATTGTCGTCTGCCAATTGGGCTCGAACGTCGGACGTAATTCGATCAGCGGTGGATCGGTGGGTGGAACAGCCCCTACTGCCAATTCAAGCATCTGAAACTCCGCCCATGGATTTCCCCCGTGGACTTCTAACCGTTTCCAACGATCTCGATATTGCTGACTTTGTGAACGGCCCCGCACAAAATCGATGGTAGTCTTGATCGCATTTAGGAGAGACATGATCCAGCCCTCTTGCGAAAGCGCCTGATAATCCAATCTAAAAGGCTGAAGTCGTGATCGAACTTTCGCCAATGCAGCTTCAGCTATTTGCTCAGCTTCCGCCAGTGTACCCACCTCTGCTAAAATGGCGGCGCGCCGTGCTTCCCACATCGGTAGGTCTGGTTTACTCGGCCATCGCTGTAAGCACGACGATAGCTGCTCCTTATCGAGGCGAAATAAGGCAAACATGCATCTTTCATGATGCCAGTGCGCTTCCCATTCTGAGCTATACAGAATAACCGGTTTGATCAGGTCGATCCACTTCGTGAACCGGTCTGCGGCTTGATCCTCCCTGGCTTCACGCGCGAGTGCGAAGACTAAACTGATCCAATTATCTCGAATTTGATTCCACGGAAGATCTGCAAATTGAGGCTTATCCGGGGAGATCCTGTTGTCATTCGCCGGCTTGGCGGTTGAGAACGGGTCATATTTTTCAACTATTGCCGCTAGCTTTTCGACCCAATCCAAGAATAGGGGCATCATGACGACTTCAAGGCGCCAGTTTAGTTCGTACCAGAGAAATAAATCCTCAGGTGCCGGCAGAGTTTCGATTTTGGAGACTATTTGGAGCAACCACCGCTTGGTGAAGCGCCAGACTGTTTCGCGATTTTCGAATGGTGATATGACCCACCCGGGGTAAGCGTTGCGCTCAGCCGTCCAATCTTCTCGTAACTTTGTGAGGACCGATGTGTCCAGTGGTCTCGGTTCGGGCAATTGCCGCGCAATCTGAAGGAGGCGTGGTGATGGGATCGGAATTGGTGGAACACCTGGACTAAACTCTTCGAACGCTCTATCGCACTCGTTGGGCCAGCGGCTGATATCAGGTGGTTCGCCGCGTTCCAGGTTCCGAAGGAACCATTCAAGGATAATCGCGTGCCGAACTCCTGAATTCGGGAAATCCCGACTCGAAACAATAGGCGACAAGTCGATCGGAATAATTCTCTTGCGATCGAGCACTAAGCGTTCGGAGGGTGATAGGTTTAAAGCGCCACATAGATAGATGACCGGCGTCGCTTCCCGAAGATTGTCCCGAACCCAACCGATCCAATTAAGAAAGTTCGGATCATCACCTGAGAACCCGATTAAGCAAAGCGTGCTTTCCATTATTGATTGTTGAACAAGATTCACGAAGGCCGGAAAGCGTGCCGGATACGTCCGATAGTCCTCTTCTGTGATAATGAATGGCCTATTTGAAGGCAGGGTTCCGTGTAGCTTGACGATGCGTGGCTGGCTCCGACCCGGGATATCGGCCGCGGCCTGGATTAGTTCATACCTCCGTTCGAAAACCGTCGTTCGTGTTCGTTCAAGCAACGTATCATAATTCGTCGTGAAAATGTCTGACCAGGGCAGACGCAAAAGAAGGGTGTGCAACAAGCCCGGTACGTAGAGATGATCAGGCACACAACTTTGAATCAGTTCGTCCAACGCTCCCCGACCAAATGCTGCTTCGTATTCCCCAGCTATTCTTGGCATGTTCAGCTGCCGGCGGGATCTACTACTGTTGTCTGATGCGCGGCGAATTCCCTCGCTTGGGTACAGCTCTTCAAGCATACGTTCCGCGAAGTCGGTCCAGAGAATAAAAGGTGGAGACACTGTCGAAACTTTTCGCGCGTTGCGGCTGAATCCCGCGCCGATCATAACTGCCGCGTGGCCGACCTTGCTATCGGCCCACAATTGATCGCGGAGTCTTTCGATATGAACTTGATCTTGAAATTCTGACATGGAGGAAACCGGTAATGCTACCCTAGAAGGATGGCAGCCTTGCGCCGAACTTCGCTAAGATCAAATTCACATTCAGAAACATATACGCAAGAGATCACTCCTCTTATTTAGTTCGATGATAAAGCTGAGGAAGCAGCAAAATTCTACGTCGGCAGTTTGATGAATTCGAAGATTAGCAAGATTACCCGTTACCCAAAAGAAGCGGGTCGGCCGAAGGGCTCTGTCACGACTGTTAAATTTCAACTCGATGGAGTAGAATTCGTGGCGCTGAATGGCGGGCCGTAATTCAAGTTCACTGAAGCGATCTCGTTCTCGGTCAACTGCGAGACCCAGGATGAGATCGATTATTTCTAGGAGAGGGACTTTCCGCCGACGGCCGATCAACCGGGCCGTGCGGCTGACTTGGCAAATACTTCACGAATAAACTATGCCTTAGTGCGCATTCTTGCGCGACGACGGGAGGTGGCGCCCGGGCCTTCGGCTGCGCCCTTTTGCGGTTCAACAGTCTTTGTACACCGGTTTTGCACACCGACTGCAATTTTTGAGACTATTTAGGAAAATGTGAGATTGTGCGAATTTGCCGATTTTCCCTCTGAACAACCGATGAGATCAAGTGAGATACACATGAGCGAGAATGCCCTGCAATCATTGCGAACGAGACGCTCTACCATCTCAGCTATATTCGAAGTCTATGACGCGACCGATTTTCGATCATGAATCTTGCGTCGGCCAGGTCTCGGCGCGTGTTCTAGAGCGCCCCTTTTGCAGTAGACGCGCCAGACTTACACTCGGGGCTTAACAAATTCCGAAAACGGACCCATCCCCATTAAGGAATCTCTTTGATGCCGAGCCCTCCGGCGCGGTTGCTTCGATGTTTGCGCGCGCATCATGGAAAAAATACATTCCCATGAATTTCTATATGTTCATTCTCTTCTTGTCGAACATTCGGAAGAGTCAGAACAGTCAGACCCTAATTCGGCGACAATCCCTTGCGCGAGGAGCACGCGCGGCGTACGGCATGGCCGAAGATGTCGATCCACTTGCGTTCCTGCTCGAACTCAACCTTACATGTGCCGCAAGAGAAAAAGCGGGCGAAAAGATCACGCCGCCCGGTTTGCCGGTTCCCGCTAGCGAACGCGCGAGTTTCATAACAGATGATTGCATTCAGCCGCCCGAGGATTGGTAAGTGTTCGATCCGGGGAAACAGATCAAGGTGAAGTGAAGGGGCGTATTTGTTAGTTTCTACCGGTTAAATTGTTAACGGCTGATTGGTGTTCGGCCGCAACTTATGTTCGTCGCGCCGTCTATCAGGGCCCGTTAGCGCAGGCGGTTATTGTCTAACGACCGGTAAATGTCTGTCGTTAGACCCATCGTTTTGTTTTGACAGTTACACTAAAGAAGAGAGACTCGGGCAATGACGCAAAACATTATCCGAGTAGCTCTTATGACGACCGCGCTAGGGCTCGTGATAAACGAAGCGGCTGGGAAGGACCAGAACGATTGCAACAACATATTCGGCGCTGCAAACATCCAGAAGGTAGACACCTTCACGATCAACACAGACAACGTGGACTTCGGGGACGAGCTTCACCTGTTCGGTGCGCCGCGGGGAACTGCCGTCGTTTGTTGGCTCAACAACGGAAGGGTTTCAGTGATAGGAAAACTGTACTCCGAGGCCCGCGAGCCTCACATTTCGCGCATCGAGGTCGTGTTTCGTCGCACCAACGGACAATTTACAGATATACAAAGATCGAGCGTAGCTACGCAAGGTTTACCGGTGGGTCCGTTTCCTCAGCATGATATACAAATCAATTCGCCCAACGGGAATTTTGATCGGGTAGGCATCCGATTGATCTCGGTGTTCCCGGACACCGGTCTTCGTCCACGCGGAAGAGTTGTTGCGGAAAGACTCTTTAGACGACGGGGTAATTGACCACAGATTACTTGCCGCCCTCCGGGCTCGGCTTTTTATTCTGCCTGTCTTGGAACAGGACCTGATCATTGAGGCGGGCAGAACAGATCGGGCGCCAGGACCCCACGTAGCCTGTTTATCTCGCACACGGCAGTTGTCCGACCAAAAAAGCGCGTTTACGCAACCATTCGAATAATCTTTTTTGATCGAGTCGGCGGCGGCCCAATTTTCCAAAACTCTTTCGAGTGCTTTTGCGTTACCGCGCGATGATAATGCCGCCAGAGCATTGCCGGTGAAGTATGACCCATCAAATTATTCAGTCGGTTCACATCATGGTGAACCGCCAGCCAGTTCGAGGCGAAGGTGCGTCGCGGGGCGTCTTGAGGCCAAGGGTCAATTTTCGCTGCGCGGCGCAACGCCCGAAGCCGCTTTCTGAGATTGCCTTTCGGAGTCACTGCGCCGGCCGTTTTTCCGCCTTGGGTCACGAAATATCTTAACCATTTGACCAGCAGCGGCTCCATATCAACAATCCGCCGAATTTCGGTTTTCGCAGATTCATCCGGCACCTCTACAAATTGTTCGGTCATATTTATGTTGGACCAAAGTAACCGGCAAACCTCCTGAGGCCGAATGCCCGCAAAAATACAAAGCACGTGATAAGGAAGTAATTCCAGACCGTTTTGGCAGACGACCTTTAGTAGTGCCGCTACCTGATTGTTCGACAAGATTTGCCGTTTCATTCTCACATGCCTCATGTCGACTTTTTTTGCAGGATTGTCGTGGCACCAACCACGCCGGATGCCAAAGTTGAAGACAGCCTTCAGATACCGCAGAAACGCATTGTGAACACTGGCACTCACCGGCTTCAACTGCTCCTCGATGTCAGAGGCCAATACCTCGCAGGCGAGCCGGTCGTGAAGAGTGCCGAATCGCGGAAGCGTACAACGCAAATCAGTTTGATATTTCTCCGATCGCGTCTTCTTGGCTTCCATAAAGCGTTCAAACATCTCTTTGAACGTAATGCTTTGTTGGCGATTCTGCCGCACGCGAAGGACCTCTTCGATGGCTTCAGTTAGGCTGATGCCGGTTCCCTTCAATCTATCGAAGGCAGCTTGCGCCTCTTCGACCTTTCCTGCTGGCAGATATGTCGAGGCCGAACCATAATTCTCTAGCCGAACCTTTTGCTGGCGACAAAATTGATCTGCTATCTTTTTCTCACTGAAGTAATGACGCTCGCGTCTACCGGTGTTGCTCAACGCGGCAGGCAAATTAACAACCCAAGGGGCATGAGGTTTGGTTGTCCGTTTCGGCTCAAGGGAAGCTCGTCTGGGCATCCACCAGTGTCGCCTTTATCGCCTCTAAAAACAAGCGAACAGTCCGTGTCTGTCGAGTCCTGACCTCATATGACGATAGCAACCAGCAGAGTCCAAAGGGATTCACCTGACTTCGGATCAGAAGGTTGGGGGTTCGAATCCCTCCAGGCACGCATTTTTTTTGCGTCGCAACCGCCGGAGAAGTTTCGCCGGTGAAAACTTTCCGGACCACGATCTTTCTAGTCGCGGCGGCCGCGATCGCCTTTGGCTGGCTCGCCTGGAAATCCGTCCGCGATCCAAAAATTAATTTCCTGCCGCGAGATAGCCGCGCCGAGTGGATCATTTTTCCCGCTGCGGTGGATGCGCGTTCGCATCGAGTCGCGACGATGGACTCAACGTTTCGGCGAACATTCACGCTCGATTCGCAACCGAGAGCGGCCCGGTTGCTCGTTCGCGCTGCGAAACGGCTCGAACTGAAAATAAACGGCAACGCCCTGCAAGTTCGTTCGCGCAATTGGAAACAGATGTCGATGTTGGATGTGGCGGGCTTCTTGCGGAGCGGAGAGAACACAATCGAAGCTAGAGTTTTCAACGATGACGCACCGCCGGCACTCTGGCTCGCATTGACCGCAGACTCCTCCGCGCTGCCGAGTGACGGCAAATGGGAATCTTCACTGGCGGGCTCTTCATGGCGCAACTGCGCGCTCGCTTCAGTTCCGCGACATCCCGGTCCCGGGAATCTTCTCGGCGGCGGTGAAAAAATATTCGATGTGCTGCCCAACGTTTGGCGCACATGGATCGTATTTGGAATTCTCGCTGTCCTCCTGACCTTTGCTGCAGCCCAGCGGCTGGATCGGCTTTCGGCAAAACCGAATGGCGCCAAGACCGAATTCTCGCGCCGGCAACTCTTCCTTCTACTCGGGCTATGTAGCATCGCGTGGCTAATTCTTTTTTGGAACAACGCGAAAACCCTGCCGTTCCAGTGCGGCTACGATTCCAAGGACCACGTCGCTTATATTAAGTACATCCAGGACCGCGGGGCGTTGCCGTTGCCGAATGAGGGCTACGAAATGTTTCAGCCACCCCTCTATTACGCTTTGTCTGCGGCAGTTCTTTCAATCTGCCGCCTCTCGGTCGGCAACGATGCCGCTGTGATTGTCTTGCGTTCACTGACGATGCTTTTCGGCATCGCCAATTTTATTTTCGTTTTCCTCAGTCTGCGATTGCTCTTTCCCGGCAGACTCGCGCTTCAATTGATTGGACTACTCTTGGCCGCGTTTTTGCCGATGCAACTTTATCTCTCGCATTATGTAACCAACGAGACACTGGCCGCGACCTTGGTAACAGCGGCGATTTATCTTGGGTTGCGCGTGCTAAAAAGCGAAGAGGAATCCCTTTTGCAATATCTCTGGCTTGGAGTGTGCATCGGCGCGGCAATGTTGGCCAAGACCACGGGCCTGTTGCTGATTCCCCCGCTCCTCGGAGCTTTGATGATCAAGCTCGTGCAACAACGGGCTCCGATTTTCGGCTGGCTACAGGTGTTCGGAATAACAATTGGCGCGATCTTCGTGACGTGCGGATGGCATTACCTCCGGATCTGGCATCATTTCGGAACGCCCATCGTTGGCAACTGGGATCCGGTTCTAGGATTTCCCTGGTGGCAAGATCCAGGGTTCCACATCGCGGCCGATTATTTTCGCTTTGGTCAGTCGCTCATCGCTCCGCTTTTCAGCGGTTTCAACGGGTTCGCCGACGGAATCTATTCTACGCTCTGGGGTGACAGCCTTTGCGGCGGATTGTCCGGTTTGCTTTCGCGCACGCCGTGGAATTACCAACTCATGATTGGTGGTTACTGGCTGGCGCTCTGGCCGACGCTCCTCGTGATCGTTGGTGCAGCGGTTGTGCTCTATCGATTCGTTCGGCAGGCGTCGCCGGAATGGTTTTTGTTGCTTGGACTTTCAGCAGTAGTCACGCTCGCACTTATTTTTATGACCTTGAGAGTTCCTTCCTACGCGCAGGTGAAAGCTTTCTACGGTTTGTCCGCGATCGTGCCTTTCTGCTGCTTCGCCGTGGTTGGATGGCAAATGCTGACCGCGCGGTCGCGCATTTTGCAGTTATTCGCCGGCGCCCTGCTCATTTTTTTTAGCATCAACAGCTTCGCGTCAGTGTGGATCCGCCACTCGACAGGACAACATGTTTACGTGGCACTCAGGTCGATTTCCCAATCTCAACCGGATCGCGCCGTTTCAGAAGCGAAGGAGGCAATGAAGAATGATCCCTCGAATGCGAGCGCCCGTTGTTTTTTCGCCGCCGTCCTGGAAGAAATCAGCGAATCACGCCAAGCCGTAGCCGAATCCGAGCACGGCCTTCAGTTGAATGCTGCGAATGGTGATTGTCATCTTCAATTAGGAATTAGTCTGGCAAAACAAGGAGAGATGAGTCGGGCGATGAACGAAGCGCAACGCGCTCTTGAGCTGCTGCCGGAAAACGGGCGCGCTCACGATCTGGTGTTCACACTCGCGCGCGAGCTCCACCGCGCCCAAGAAGCGCTCGCCCTTGGTCGCGATGCACTCGCTGTTTCGCCGTTTGATTCCGATTTGCATTACCGAATCGGACTGGCCGCGGGCGGGACCGGAGACTTAACAACTGCCGCCCATCAATTCGCCTATGCGTTGCTGCTTCGGCCCAATCGCTCCGAGATCGCCGATAAACTTCATCTTGCGTTGCGCTTCGCGGCCCAAAGTCCGAACGCTTCGTCGCAGCTGAAGACGATTGCTTCTTCACCACCAGATTCTCCTCCGCTCTTAAACGAACTGGCCTGGTTGTTCGCAACTCATCCCGATGTCGCACTGCGCGATGGTTCGCGAGCTGTTCAACTATCCGAGCGCGCCTGCGCATTGACCGATCGCAAACAGCCTGCCTTTCTCGCGACCGCCGCGGCCGCGTACGCCGAAGTCGGAAAATTTCCTGAAGCAATCGCTACGGCGCGGGAGGCACTTTCTCTCGCGCGATCGAACGGCGACGTGAAAACGGTTGGACTAACCGAAAATCTTCTCAGCGCGTTTCAGACAAACCAGCCTTATCGTGAGGAACCGGTTCGATGAAATTTTCCGCGGCGCGCTCGGAGTTGGATTCAATGATCGTGGAAATCGAGCTCACGCTCGTCAGCATTATTCAGGGCGTCGCGTTGACCATATTGATCGAGAACGCGCACGCCGTGATTGCCGAGCGACAACTTTTTTTCTGGCTCTATGTCGTCGCCGGATTGTTCGTCATTTTTGTTTTCTGGTCGCGCGCGGTGTTGCACATCATCACCGTGATTCGATGGCCGCTCGAGTTTGGCCATAATTTTCTATACATCGCCTGTGCTTTGGTTGAGGCAATTCTGTTCGCTCAACTCGGGAAGCCGGCGAGCTGGTTTGGCTTCGGCGCCGCTTTTATCGCGATTGGTTGGACTTTGTTCGTTTACGATCTTCGCCTGATTTATGCGCGGATGCGCGATAGCGCCGGCGAGGCGAGTGATCGCTTGTATGCGCGAGTCCAGCGCGATCAGTGGCTCAACATTGCTCTGCTCTTGCCAGCCGTGTTTTTGCTGAACTTTCTCTCCGCAGTTCTCATTCGGACCTGGCCGGAGGTTTTTCTGGCGCGCAATGCGCACGTTTGGCTGATCGCAGCCCAGGTTCTGGGGTTCGCCGGGTATTTGGTCTACGTCGTTCGCTTCTATGTCAGTCTTGCGCCGCTCATCGTTCAAGCGCGCCAGGAGTGGCGCAATTTAGTTAGCGACGAATCTTAACCCTGCACGAATTCAAAGCCCTGTCAGTGCCTGTCGCGCTTTTTCAACGTTCGATGCCCGCAGCACGATGATGCCCTTGGGCGAGGTCGCGCCTGTCGCGAAGTAAGCGTATTCAATGTTCACTTCCGCGCGCGAGAGTGCATCGGCAATTCTTCCAAGCACGCCACGTTCATTGGCGGCATCAATGCACAGAACATCGTTCTCGAATGCCAACACGCCGCGCTCCCCCAGAAGCATTAAAGCTTTGGTCGGGTCGCTCACAAGCATTCGAACCACCGAATGATCCACCGTGTCCGAAACTGTGAGCGCGTGAATGTTGATGCCGGCTTTGGCCAAAGCTTCGCACACGCGTGCCAGCGCTCCGGGGCGATTTTCAAGGAACACTGCCAGCTGCGTCGCCGTTTCCAGGGAGAGAATTTTTTTCATCTTGTATTGAGAATGACGCGAGTCGCCGCTTCTGACAATAGAGATCGTCGGGCGAGTAGCTATTCAGACGCGCAAATGCCATGGTCGATCCCAACATGAACAAATCCCCCGACCCGGCCGCGTCGCATTTGCGAACTCCCCGACGAACCGTCGGATTTTACACGGCCTGCGGGATCGTGATTGCGAATATTATCGGCACTGGCGTCTTCACCAGTCTTGGATTTCAAGTCACCGATATTCACTCGGGTTTTGCTTTGCTGATGCTTTGGATTGTCGGTGGAATCGCCGCGCTCTGCGGCGCGCTCTGCTACGGTGAGCTGAGCGCCGCGCTCCCGCGCTCCGGTGGCGAATATCATTTCCTTTCCGAGATTTATCATCCCGCCCTCGGCTTCATGGCCGGATTTATTTCGGCGACCGTCGGCTTCGCTGCGCCGATCGCGCTCGCGGCCATGGCGTTCGGAAAATATTTTCACGGCGTCTTCAACTTCGGTTCGCCAATTTTGCTTTCATTCTTGCTGGTCTGGATCGTCGCACTTTTCCATTTTGGAAACCTTCGTCTCGGCAGCGCGTTCCAAAATCTCTGGACGCTCGTGAAACTGCTCTTGATCGCTGCGCTGATCGGAGCCGGCCTGTTCATCGAAGAAAAACAGGCGATTAGCTTTTTGCCGCGGGCTGCCGACACGATGTCGATCTTCAGCGGCGCCTTCGCAGTCGCGCTCGTTTACGTGATGTATTCCTACTCGGGCTGGAACGCGTCGAGTTACATCATCGGTGAAGTAAAAAATCCGGAGCGCAATGTTCCGCGCTCGCTTCTTGTCGGAACGCTCATCGTCATGGCGGCCTATGTTCTCTTGAATGCAGTTTTTCTGGCGACCACACCGCAAAACGAAATGCGCGGCCAGCTCGAGGTCGGTTTGATCTCCGGCAAACATATTTTCGGGGAGAACGGCGGCCGCATCGTCGGCGGCGTGATTTGTCTCGGCTTAATTTCTGCGATCAGCTCCATGACCTGGATTGGGCCGCGCGTCACGATGTCGATGGGCGAAGATCATTGGCTGTTGCGCTTTCTCGGCCGCAAGAATGCCGACGGTGTTCCGGCGAACGCGGTCATCGCCCAATTGCTGATCGTAAATCTGCTTTTGTTGACGCGCAGTTTTGAGCTCGTCGTCGTCTACATCCAATTCGCGCTCCTGCTTTGTTCGCTTTTAACGGTCATCGGCGTGGTCGTGCTGCGTATGGCTCGCCCCGAGATCGCGCGGCCGTATCGCGTCTGGCTTTATCCGGTGCCACCGATCGTCTTCGCGGCGATCACGATTTGGATGATGATTTATCTTTTGCGCTCCAAAACCACTGAATCAGTGGCCGGACTCGGCACGGCAATAGCTGGCTTGCTCCTTTACTTTTGCGCTCGGAAACGCGTCAGTGCTGCCTAATGAGAAGATTTGCCGCCGCGACAATCGTTGCGTCGTCCATCTTCGTTGTGATTTCGAGCAGTTCGGCAATAGAATGGCCGTGGCAACGCGGCACTCCCAAACCAACCGCAGCCGCTCCGGCCCCGGCTCCCGCCGCGCAAGTTCGGGAGCCAGTCCAAACCGGGGGTTCGTCACCAGACGACGTGGCCCGTTTTCTGGCCGGAATGCCGCTCCCAAAGGTTTCGCCTCTGGCACCGTTGACGAACGATCCGGCATGGCAGGAGCACGCGGCGAATTTCGAAAAAGCCTTTGCTAAACTCAACACCAGGCGGCTGGCAAAAGTGCGCACTTGGGAAGCGCAGTACTTTCCCGAATCGCACGAGAAGATCCCCGTCGCGTATTACATGTTCAGCGGTCCCGATTTTCTTTACGTCGATCAATTTTTCCCAAAAGCCGATGTCTATATTCTTTGCGGCAAAGAATCGATGGGTCCGCCGCCAGATCCGCTGCACATCACAAATCTTGCCGACGCGCTTCACAATCTCGAAGAAGCGATGCAACCCTCAATTCGCTTCAGCTTTTTCATCACAAAGGATATGAAAGTCAGTCTCGACTCGCAGGAACTCAAAGGCGTGCTGCCGATTCTTTACGTTTTTCTGGCGCGCGCCGACAAATCGATTCGAGATGTAACTTTCGGATCACTGAGTGGCGGCGGATCGTTTCAGCCCGGGCGCGCCGGTGCCGGCGGCAGTCCGGGCGTGCGCATTCAGTGCATCGACAACCACTCCGGTCAGGAACAAACGCTTTATTATTTCACGACCGATATTTCCGACGGTGGCGTTGGCTCGTCAGGCTTCCTGAAATTCTGCAACCAGTTTGGCGTGGGCGGCAGTTTTCTCAAAGCGTCATCCTATTTGATGTTTGAAGAAGGCTTCAATCGCATTCGCGATTTCATTCTCGACCACAGTAAGACCATCGTTCAGGACGATGCCGGTATTCCGCTCGCTGATTTCAATCGCGACAAATGGAACATCCGCGTCTTCGGCACTTACCTCGGGCCGATCGAGATTTTCAAACAACACTACCAGCCCAAGTTGAAAGAGCTTTTCGATCAGAGCGCTCCACCGCCGATCGAGTTCAACTTCGGCTATCGCTGGAATTACAAAGAAAGCCACGTCATCGTGGCGACCCGCAGTTAATTTATTCCTGGAAGCGGCGGAACCAGGAGTACGGGAAGACATCGCCCGGACAATCAGTCGCCCATCGTGGCGGATTCACTTCCCGATGCGGTTTCACGATCGGATAATGATCGCCCACTTTGCCGCAGCGTTGCCGCAGATAACGAATTAATTCTTCGCAGCAGTCGAGCTGAGCGCGAGTCGGTTGATCGCGATTGAAATCGCCGACCAGACAAATCCCGAGCGCGATGTTGTTCAAATAATCGCTGTGGACGTGGCCACCGTTGATTTGTCGCCGCCAACGATCGCCCACTTCGATTTGACCGTTGCCGGTGGAAGTTCCGTTGCCGATCACGAAATGATAAGCGAGTCCGTTTTGCATCCGGCGAAAATGCCGGTGGTAATAATCGAACGCGGCCGCGTTCCCCTGACGCGTTCCGCTGTTGTGCACGACGATGTATTGCCAGCGACTCCGCGCGACCGGCGCGCGATCGATCTGGGCGCGCACAGAGCTCGTCAGATAACGGTAACCGGCGCCGCTACTGGTGCTGCGCCCGCCGCCGCCGAACAATCTCGACCAAAAACCGCGCGGCTTTTCGTAACCGTATTTTTCGATCGTCAATTGCTCCGGCTCTTCCACTGGTCCCCTTCCGAACGCAGATGTCGATCTTGGCCCGGGTGCGGGAGGCGCGTTCGGGCTCGGGACCGCGATCGCGCGCGGCGGAGACGCGCTCGGTTTTACGGGAGGCGTTTCAGATGGTTTAGGTGAAGTCTTTTTGTGCGGAGTCGGCGATTTCCCTGCAGTTGTTTTCTTTTTTTTCTTCCCCTTCGGCGAAGTTTCTTTGGCGGCGGATTTCTTCGCTTTTGCCTTCGGTGTCGCTTCCGGTGTTTCACTCGGGGTTGGAGACGCCTTAGATTCATCGGCCGGCGTTTTCTTTGCTTTCGGTTTCGGTTTAGGCGTGGGCGAGGTCGATTTCTTCTTCTTGCGCGGTGAAGTCTTCGATTTGGGCGTCGGGCTAGGCGATTCGTCCTCGGAATTTACCGCGCGAGCTTTGCGTACGGGCAACGGTTTTTCTTCATTGATTGGTTGCGCTTGAAGGACAAGGCCACCAATGACCGCGCTGAGCGCGAGAAAACTACAAACGCGGAAACGTCCCACTGCGCGCAGCGTAACAGAGTGTTACGCGCGATCAACTCGCGAACGCTTTTCGGAGTCAACCGGCAACGAAATCAAAAAACTGGTTACGCCGGCTGCATCGCCGACGCCGACTCTTCAGATTTGCCGCGCCGTTCGCGTTCGCGGCGAAGAATCGCATTCAATTTGCCGCCGAGGAGCAAAAACAAACAAGTGAGATACATCCACGTCAGCAAAATGATGATCGACGCCAGCGCCAGATAAGTCGCGTCGTAGCGGCTGTAGCGTGCGACATACAACTGAAACAATTTCGTTACCGTGATCCAGCCGGCCGAGAAAAAAATCGCGCCCGGCAACGCCTGTCGAACGGTGAGATAATTTTCCGGCGTCAGCAGATACAAAACGAGCGCCATCCCAATCAGCACGATCGCCGTGAACGGCAGGTTCAACGCCGCGACCCATCGCTGCAGCGGTATCGTTAATTGAAAATTTACTTCGGCGACACCGGCCAAGGTTTCACCAAAGACGATGGCATTAAAACAAACCAGGATGACGATCCCGAACCAGAACAGCAGCAAAAACGAAATGATGTATTTCGACCACCAATTCCGCTGCTCGGTCACTCCGTAGGTATGACTCAGCGCCCGCGAGATCGTGGCGATGAAAACTGTGCCGCAGTAAATTCCGAGCAGGATCCCGGCGTTCGCGAGCAATCCGCTCGAGCCGGTCACGACCACACTCGCGGCTGCAGCATCGAGAATGTCCTGCACCTTTGGATCCGGTGGGAGAAAGCTTTTTAGGACGCCGAAAATTCCATGCAACTTTGCTGGATCGGTTCCAAACAAACCGAGCAGGTGCCAGAGAAACAGAAGCACCGGCGCGAGCGCGATCAACAAAGTGTAAGCCATCTGCGCGGCCAGACCGGTAGTATTGTCGGTCGCGGTTTCCCAGACCAAGCGGCGAAAAACTTTCAGGATCATGCGCACCGTTTTCACGTTTTCAGAGTTTACTTTGCCGACCGGAAATATCCATTAAACTTCCACTCGCTTCAGCTGCTGTCGCTGCGGTGTTGGCCTAACGAATCGTGAAAAGAATTTTGATCCTCACCGCCGGTTTTGGCGAGGGTCACAACAGCGCCGCGCGTGGTGTCCGTGCCGGGCTGGCCCGGGTCGCGCCGAAGATTGAAGTCGAATTGCGCGATTTGTTCCCGGAAACGTTTGGCGCTTTCAATGAACTCGTTCGGCGGGCGTATCTCGCCCTTATCAATCATTGGCCGAAATCGTGGGGCTACGTTTACAACTGGCTCGACCGAATAGAAAATTTTGACGAACGATTCCAACGATTCCACGGCCTCAAGAAAAATCTCGGCCGCCTGCTCGACCGTTTCCAACCGGACGTCGCCGTCTCGACCTTTCCACCATACCCTCATTTGCTGCAGCAGATTTTGGCAACGAACCCCGAAAGCTTTCGGCGCTGCAAAAACGTCGCCATCGTGACCGACTCGATTACGGTCAATGCGATCTGGTATCGTTCACCGGCAGATTATTTTCTCGTCGCGAACGACCAAAGCGCGGCCGTTGTCCGCAATAGCGGCGTGCCGCCAGAGAAAATCAAAGTGTTCGGTTTTCCGGTAAGTCCGCGGTTTGCCGACTTCGCCAAAGATCGACATCCACTTCCGCAAACTAACCCGCGCCTACTCTATGTCATCAACGCCGGCACCCGCCGCGCGCCGCAGCTCGTGCGGAAGCTTCTCGAGCTGGATATTCAGTTAACTGTCACAGTCGGCCGCGATGAAAGACTTCGGCGGGCGATCGAAGCAGTCGCAGGTGATGGGAAAATCCAGATCTTCGGCTGGACTGATGAACTCCCGCGAATGCTTTGCGAAAATCATTTACTCATTGGCAAAGCCGGCGGCGCGATGGTCCAGGAAACGATCGCCGCTCGATGTCCGATGATCATCAATCACGTCGTTTCCGGTCAGGAAGAAGGCAACGCGCGACTGATCGTTGAAACAAACTCCGGCGCGATCGCACTTTCGAACGATGAAGTGGTCGCACAAGTTCGGCGCGCATTCGCCGACGATGCGAAACAGTGGCGTCAATGGTCGGCGAACATTTCCAAACTCAGCCGTCCGCGCGCGTCTCTCGAGATCGCCGAGTTTCTGTTGTCGATCTAACGGTGAAAAACTTCTTCGCCGCCGAGAAATGTTCGGACTACTTCAAGTTCCGGTGAAATTACTACCAGGTCGGCGTCGCCGCCGATTTTGAATTGACCTTTGCTGGTCAGGCCGATGACGAACGCAGGCGTGTCGGTCGCCATCGCCACCGCTTCGTGCAGCGGCACGCCAACTTTCGTGACCATTGTCCGAACGAGATCGATCATCCGCGAAGAGCTTCCGGCCAGCGCGGATTCGTCAGCTAAAAGACAAACGCCTTTCTTTACGATGCATTTGGTTCCGTAGAGCGAAAATTTAGAGCCATCCGGCAATCCAGCGCCGGCAGTTGCGTCGGTCACGAGACAAATGCCTCGAACACCCTTTGCCCGATACAACATTTTCATCAAAGTCGGCGACACGTGATGGCCGTCGGCGATCAGCTCACAGATTATCTCCGGTTCGCTCATCGCGAATTCGAGCAAGCCGGCGACGCGATCGATCCCGCGCCGGCGCGTGCTCGACATGCAGTTGAACGTATGCGTAACGCTGCGCACCCCGTGCTCAAACGCGGTCCGCGCGTCATCCTCCCACGCGTCACTGTGACCGCCGCTGGGAGAAATGCTGTGTCCGCGCAGTTCATCAATCAACGCGATCGCCCCGGGCAATTCCAGAGCGAGCGTCATTCGTTTGATCACGCCGCTGTGCTCAAGCAAAGGCTTGTACATTCTTCGAGTCGGCTTTCGCATGAAAGTCGCTCGCTGCGCGCCCGGTTTTGATTTCGAAATGAATGGACCCTCAACATGCACGCCGGCGATTTGTTTAATCGACGACTTAGCGGCGCGCACCTCCTTCAGCACTTTCACGATCGCTTTGATCGGCGCCGTCGCGGTCGTTAGGAGCAGCGACGTCGTCCCGCCGCTCGCGTGATAATCACAGATCGTGCGAAAAGCTTTGGCCGAGGCTTGCATCGTGTCGCGACCCATCCCGCCGTGGACGTGAAGATCGACAAACCCCGGCACGAGATAATTGCCTTCAAGATCGACAACCGTCTCGCCCATCGCCGGCGCTTGCGCCCGAATCGCTGTAATCAACCCGTCTTCGACGGCCAGATCCAGTCCGTCGCGAACGCCATTCGGAAAGATTAAACGCCCGTTCTTGAAGATCATCGAGGGAACACAATTGCGTTTGCCGCGGGCAAAGTCCATCCTCTCTATTGGCGATGGAGTTCGATTACGATGTCGTGATCATCGGCGGCGCGTTTTCCGGCGCGGCGACGGGGGTCATGATCAAGCGCAAGCATCCCGCCGCGCGCGTGCTGATCATCGAGAAGAACGCGACGTTCGATCGCAAAGTTGGCGAATCGACCACCGAAGTGAGCAGCTGTTTCATGACGCGCATCCTTGGCCTGGCTAATTATCTCGGTCACGAGCAACTCGCAAAACAGGGCCTGCGAATGTGGTTTTGCAATTCATCCGATCAGCGGTTCGACGATTGCGTAGAGATCGGACCGCGCTACGGCTCGCGCGTGCAAACGTTTCAAGTCGATCGCGCGAAACTTGATTCCCATTTGCTTGAGTGCGCGGTGAACGCCGGCTGCGAACTCTTGCGGCCGGCCAAGGTTACTAAGATTGAGTTGAACGGCGCGAACGGACAGACGGTAGATGTCGACTTGGCCGCCGGAGCCTCGGCGAAGGCGGCTCTTGGCAAAACAGTTCGCGCGCGCTGGCTGATTGACGCGAGCGGGCGCGCAACGTTGCTGGCGCGAAAGCTCGGTCATTATCGGCCGAACAACGAGCATCCGATCAATGCGGTCTGGGCCCGTTTCACCGGCGTGAAAGATTGGGACAGCTATGATTGGCGGGAAAAGTTTCGCGATTACATGGACGCGTGCCGAACGGCGCGGTCGTGGGCGACGAATCATCTAACTGGACACGGTTGGTGGTGTTGGATCATTCCGCTCCGCGGCGGCGATGTCAGCGCGGGGATTGTTTACGATAGTCGCATCTTCCAACTGCCAAATGGGGGAAGCATCGCGGAACGATTGCAGGCGCACATTTTGGCAAATCCGGTCGGACGCGAGATCTTTGGCAACGCGCGCGCGATCGAGGGAGACGTGCACGCTTTTTCGGCGCTGCCTTATTACAGCGAAAAAGTTTGCGACGATGGCTGGGCGTGCGTCGGTGACGCTGCGGGATTTATCGATCCACTTTACAGCCCAGGCTTGGATTTCTGTTCCTACACCAGCAACTACGTGGCTGATTTCGTCGCGCGAAATCTCGCGGGCGAAGATGTGACGGCAAGCGTCGCGCACTACAACGAGCAATATCCGATTATGTACCGCTCGTGGTTCGAGACGCTCTTCAAGGACAAATATTATTACATCGGCGATGCCGAGCTGATGTCGGCCGCGTTCCTGCTCGACGTGGCATCGTATTATTTCGGGCTGGTCATTCCGGCGTATCGAAATCCGGAGGAAGCGTTTCTCGTGCTGCCATTTCACGGCAGGCGTGGACGCATCGCGGCGAGCGTGATGAAATTTTACAATCGCCGCCTCGTGGCGCTGGCCAAACGCCGATTGGCCACCGGACATTTTGCCAGGCGCAATGCCGGCTGGCGCGAATTATACGATGGCTTCGTCCCGGATTTTCGCGTGACGAAATTGCTCCGCAAAGGATTATTGCGTTGGTGGAAAGCCGAACTAACGAATCTGCGGCTGATGTTTGCCTCCCCGGCACCGACGGCGGCGAAACGAAGTTCCGCGGTCACGCCGGCGGAAGCGTGACCGGTGTCGAACGTCACTGGTGGCACGGCCTGGCCGTGCACGGAATTTTTTGGCGGCGTTTTGTCGATTGGAGCGTGCGCCATCTTCCGGCAGTCTTCCATCCTCCATTAATTTGGATCGCGGCTTTCCTGTTTTTGTTCATCGCGACTCCGGCGCGCAAATCCGTTCTGCGGAACTTGCGCGTGATTCGTCCTGGTTCATGGCGAGTGATGAATTATCTGCGCGTTCTTCGCGTGTTCACGAATTTCGGTTGGTCGCTGACCGACGCGACGGCCTATCGAATGTCAAAGGCGCGATTTCGGTATGAGCTCGAAGGCGGAAGATTTTTGGATCAGCTCGCCGCGGCGAGAGGTGCGATCGTCCTGACCGCGCACATGGGCAACTATGATTTAGGCGCGGCCTTGTTCGCCGAAAGATTTCATCGCCAGATCCGAATGGTGCGCGCGCCGGAGCCGGACGCGCTCGCGGCCCAACATGTCGATCTTGCCTTGCAACAATCGAGCGCCGGCGCGGTCAAGGTCGGTTACAGCGACGACGGAACTGCGCTTGCTTTCGATTTGCTGAGCGCTTTGCGCAGCGGCGAGATCATTTCCATTCAAGGCGATCGTGTCGTCGGCGGAGTAGGGCGCGCGCCAGCGAGATTTTTTGATCGCGAAGTTTTTCTCCCGAACGGGCCGTTCGTGCTCTCCATCGTTTCCGAGAAGCCCATTTACCCGCTCTTCATTGTTCGGATCGGCTATCGCAAATACAAAATCATTGCACGCGAACCGATCGTTTGTTTCCGCGGGAATGGATCGCGCGACGAAGTCATCGCCGAGGCGATGCAGAATTGGGCGCGGGTGTTGGAAGAAATCGTCCGCTACTATTGGCGGCAATGGTTCGCCTTTACCCCGCTGTGCTAACGGCGACGCGGCCGATTTAGAACGGGTTCACGAGTTGCACGTACCACTGGACAAACTTTTCGCCGAAGAACATCCAGATAAAAGCGCCGAAGGCGAGGTACGGGCCAAACGGCAATTTCGCCGACCAGACGCGTTTGCCGATAAGCAAAGTCGCCAGTCCAACAATTGAGCCGAACACCGAGCCGGCAAAAATACTGAACAAAACACCGCGCCAGCCGAGAAAGGCGCCGATCGCCGCCAGAAATTTTAAATCGCCGCGGCCCATCGCTTCGCGCGGGATTTCCAGCTCGTGCGCGACCCCGGAAATCCGATCGACGGTATCGAGCACGAATTCATCGGCTCCGACACGGACGCGATTGTAGTGAAACTCCAGGATCTCATTTCCAAAAACACGGTTGTCGATCTTCGCTTCGTCGCAGTGAAGTAATAAGCGATCTCTTTCGCGGGCGAAGTAATCGCTCCACAAACTGCGTTCCTCGCCGACGATGAAATCGGCGTCGTCGCCATGGCGCGTCCAGATAAACGGCGTTGGTCCATCCAGCTTCACCCGTTTTTTGCCGAAAGCGATCTTGCCGCCTTCGAGCACGATCCACAAAATCACATAACCGAGCGCGGCCGCGAGCGCAGCACGAACCAGCGCAGCCAGCCGCGAATCCGTGCTCATCAACTCGGGAACAATAAAACTCGCGACAATTCCCGCGATCGTGCCGCCGATGGTGATCTGGTCGGGAATAATAAAGTGTTCGAGATCGACGAAGGTAGCTATGAGCAGGATCGAAACGAAAACCCAATAGGCGATCGCGATTTTCCACGGAAACAATTGCCACACCGCGAGAAACAAGAGGGCGGTCAGCAATTCGACGCCGAGGTAACGAAAGGCAATCCTGGCCCCACACTTGGCGCAACGGCCACGCAGGAGTAGCCAGCTCACCAGCGGAATATTTTGCCGCCACGGAATCGGCGTCTTGCAAACCGGACAAAACGAACGGCGCGGTTGTTTGATCGAGATATCGCGCGGCAACCGATAAATGCCGACGTTCAGAAACGAGCCGATGGCTGCGCCGAGAACGAACGCGACCACCGCGAAAAGTGTATAAAAGAAAGAAATTTCCACGCGATCAGGTAAGACGCGAGCGCGACGCACGACGCTCCATCAACCAGGCGACCCAGATGCAGCTTTCGTAAAGTAAAGACATCGGCAACGCCATTGCGATGAGGGTCAAGAGATCCGGCGTCGGCGCGATAATGGCAGCGAGTATAAAAATGAGCACGACCGCGTACGGACGGGTGCGGGCCATGAATTGGTAAGTAATGAGACCGAAGTAAACCAAAGCGAGAACGACAACCGGTAATTCAAAAGCCATTCCGAAACCGAGAACGAATTTTGTCACGAACGAATAATATTGTTGAACAGTCCAGGTCGGCACCCATCCGAGCGATTGGGTGTCGCGGAAAAAGAAAAGGATCGTTTTCGGAAGCAACCAGAAATAGCAGACGACCACGCCGAGTAGAAAAAGTCCGAAGCTGCCGAGGATAGCTGGAAACAAAAAACGCTTTTCGATTGCGGTCAGCGCGGGAAGAACAAATTGCGCAACGAAATAAAGGAGCAACGGAAATGAAATCACGATCCCGGCGTAAAACGCGAGGTGGAACGAAATCACGAGCGAGTCGGTAATGCCCAGCGCTTTGAGCGCGCCGACTTGCGGATCGAGCGCGTGGAGCGGCGCCTGCATGACACGCACGAGCACTGAACGAAAAGCGAAACAAACGATCATCGCCAGAACGAGAGTGATCGCCATTTTCACGGCCGTCCACCGCAAGTCTTCGAGATGCTCGAGAAACGGCTTGGATGTTTCTCTTTCCGGCAACTCGCGGAATTTGAAGATGTCTTGCAGTGCCATTAGATCGACATCTACCGTTGCGCGACGAACGAGAAAAATCCGCGCGCGGCCATGCGCGCACAAATGCTCAGCGTATTGGAGTCGCGGATTTCGTTTGCTGCGATCATCCGGTTCAACTCTGCGACCGTGAATGCGCGGGACTCGAGAATTCCCTCGCCCTCTTCCTTTTGCTGAACGGTGGCGACTTGAACGAAGCGCGCCAGAAAAAGGTAGCAATGCTCGTCCGTGAAACCCGGTGAGGTGACAAAGTAACCAAGCGGAATCAGCTCACCGTCGGGCGCGAGCTCGTAGCCAGTCTCCTCGTTCAGCTCTCGCAATGCGACCGCTTCAATTTCTTTTTCGTCAGGTTTGATGTCGTCGTCGATCTGACCCGCAGGCATAGACCAGATAGCGGCGCGAATCGGAACGCGTTCTTCTTTGATGAGCACGAACTTTCCGTCAGCGGTTTGCGGAGCGATGACGACGGCGGCTTTGCGACGAACGGTCGTCCACGGTCTCGGCTCGGGATTCGTCGGCGTTTGGACGAGTTCGGTCACGACCGCGAGATGCTTGTCGGCAAAATGCGTCGCTGTCGATCTTGTCACCCACCCTTTTTCTTCCGGCAGCAAATTGGTGAATCGCATTTTAGCGCAACTGATTTCGCCAAGACTTGATCTGCGCTTTCACATTCTCCGGCGAAGGGGCGCCAATGGCGCGACGTGCAGCAAGCGAACGGCGGACGTCGAAAACATCGGTAACATCGACATCGAACAGCGGTGAGAGTTTTTTTAGCTGAGCCAGCGCAATCGCATTGAGCTTCGTTCCCTTCTCGGTTGCGCCAGCCACGAGCTTGCCCACGATTTCGTGCGCTTCACGAAAAGCCATTCCTTTTTTCACCAAATATTCGGCAAGATCAGTTGCGAGAAGGTTCGGATCGCTCGCGGCTTTTTCCATTCGCTCTCGATTGATTTTCAATTCGGGCAGCATCGCCGAAAATATTTCGAGCGCAGCCGTGACGGTATCGACAGAATCAAACAGCGGCTCCTTGTCTTCCTGGAGATCGCGATTGTAAGACGAGGGCAGCGCTTTCAATGTGGTTAAGATCGAGATCAGGTTTCCATAAAGCCGCCCGGTTTTCCCGCGCGTGAGCTCGGCCATATCGGGATTTTTCTTCTGCGGCATCAAACTCGACCCAGTCGCAAACCCTTCACTGAACTCGATGTAGCCGAATTCGCTCGTGCTCCAGATGATCAAATCTTCGCTCACGCGGGAGAGATGCATTCCAATCATTGCGAGACAAAAAACGAATTCGCAAACGAAGTCGCGATCGCTAACCGCATCGAGACTGTTTTGGCTGACGCGGGCAAATCCGAGCTCGCGCGCGATCAGTTTGCGATCGAGAACGATGGTGGAACCGGCGAGCGCACCGGAGCCGAGCGGCAAAACGTCCGTTCTTTCCAGACAATCGTCGAGACGTTCGACATCTCGCGCGAACGCTTCGACCTGGCCTAACAAGTAGTGCGCGAACAAAATCGGCTGGGCGCGCTGCAAATGGGTGTAACCGGGCATGACAACATCGGCATTCTTCTCGGCGAGATTGAGAAGAGTCGTCTGTAATTTTTTGAGCTGCGACGACGTCCGGTTGATTTGATCTTTGACGTAAAGCCGGAGGTCGAGGGCGACCTGATCGTTGCGGCTCCGCGCAGTGTGCAGCTTCGCGCCGGTGTCTCCGATTTTTTTCGTGAGCGCGCTCTCGATATTCATGTGGATGTCCTCGAGCGATTCGTCCCACTGAAATTTCCCGGAATCGATTTCCTTCTCGATTTCGCGCAGTCCGGCTTCGATTTGTTTCTGTTCCGCAGCGGAGACAATCCCCGCTTTAGCCAGCGCGGCGGCGTGAGCGATAGAGCCAGCGACGTCCTGCCGGTAAAGCCGACGATCGAATGATACCGACTCGCTATAACGCTGCGCGATATCGGCAACGGCTTTGTGAAATCTCCCTTTGCGCATGTTTAACCAGCAGAACGTTGCGAACGTGTCACGCGGGCAAAGTTACCGCTAGTTATTTCGGCGCGAGCGACGCGACAATTTTTTGGAAGCGCGGATCGTCCCGAATCGGATCCCACATCGGATCGAGCTTCAGCTCGCCATAACTCAGGTAGCCGGGAATTTTGACGGCATCACTTAGCTCACTAAAAGCGGCGTCTTTCTTTCCGGTCCACGCATAAGTGAGCGCTAAATATTTGATCATTCTTGCTCCATCAACTGAATCTTTTGCGACTGGAAGAAGCTCCACGGCTCGTTTGGATTCGCGGACTGCATCTCTCCGGTTACCAAGAGCGGCATCTATCAAACCAAGCACGCAAAGAGCCGGTGCATTTTCAGGTTGCTGCTTAATGATTTGTTCCACTTCCGCGCGAGCGGTGGTGAATGCAGAACGCGCCTTGTCGCCATCACCGCGGAAACGAGCCACAGTCCCCTCGCACCATGCGCGCGGGAAAGGAAGGGATTCTTCGCGACATCCATCGGCCGTCATGACACTGAGTGCGCGCGCGGCATCATCCCAATTTCGTTCATATCTCGCCAGTTCGAGCCATTCGAAAGCGAGGTGCGCGGCGTGAGTTTTGTCGGCAACAAGAGAGCGCAAGGTGTTTTTGAACGGTTGAATGTCGCCGCGCGAGGAAACATCAAGGAGAGCTCGGTTAACCCGAAGATTTAAATTGTTCGGGGTCAGAGCGAGCGCGCGATCAAGCGCAGCGGCCATATCCGCGTAGCGGCGCAGGAGATCATAGGTCCTTGAAATCTGCTCGAGCATGAACGGTGTCTGTGGACCAGCCGGATCGAGCTCCAAAGCATGCCGCATGTTTTGCAAGGATTCCTCCCATCGGCCTTGTCGCCTGTCGATGTAACCGGTGAGTAAGAAAATCACTGGCTCGTTAGGCAATGCTCCCCGAGCAGCCGCCAATTCCTTGCGCGCGTTATCGTAATCGAGATAGCCCCAGTAAAGATGTTTGGCCAAAGCGAGATGCGCTTCACCTGAATCGGGCCGGAGACGGCGAAGCGATTCAATCGCAGCTTCGGCCAATTTCAAACGCTCAGTCGTGTGATCAATCGCGCGGACATACAATTGATCGTGCGCGTGTGCGAGTTGATAGTATGCGAGAGCAAAAGATGGGTCGCGCTGAAGTGCTTGTTCGAGCAAACGAATCGCCTCGAAAAGTTCGTTACCGGAGGAGAAAACTGCACCCTCCACAAGCTCACGTCCCCGTAGGTACAGATCATAGGCGGCCAAATCGTTGGTGGGTTTTTGTTCGATGGCGGCTTTTTCGCTGGGAGAGAGTTTCGATTTGAGTTGGGCGACGATTTTTTGGGCCAGCTCGTTCTCGATCGCGAACACGTCCGCGATGTCGCGGTCGTAGCTTTCCCCCCACACATGCGCATCGGTGCGAGCATCAATTAACTGAGCACTGACCCGAACTCTCCCGCCGGCGCGCTGGACCGCGCCTTCAAGAATGTGTGCGACACCGAGTGCTTTGCCGACTGCGCGGAGGTTACGCTGGGCGATGTTTTTGTACTGCATCACCGACGTGCGGCTGATCACTTTAAGATCCGCGACTTTCGCGAGGTTAGTGAGGATTTCGTCCTGAACGCCATCGGCAAAATAGGCGTTCTGTTTGTCATCGCTTAGATTTTCAAATGGAAGAACCGCGATGCTTTTGTCCAGAATTGTCCCGGCAAGGGCAATTCTTTCATCGGCATTGTTAATCCAGTGAGGCCTGAAAAAGAGAAAGAAGCTGAGGACGAGGGCGCAAGCTGAGAAAAGGAGCGCAGCCAGAGGCGTCCAACGCGGCCAACGCGGTGCGGAAACAGGACGAACCGCGCCGGTATCTTTCCAGCGTTTGCGATATTTAAACTTTTGCGGCGGCGCAAGATTACCAAGCCCGTCCTTGCACAGATTAAAAAGGTGAAGCCGCAGACCATGTTTGACTTCGCATTCGCCGAGGTCGTGCAGATAGGGCTGCCAGTGCCGATAGTGAACGAGGTTGTCGGCGACGTGTTTCGATACAAGAATGTGGCCGGCGTCTCCGCAATCGAGGACGCGTTGCGCGATGTTAATGCCCGCCCCCGCAATATTAACCCGGTCATTCACATCCGGCATCTGGTTGACGGGACCGCTGTGTATTCCCATGCGCACTTGAATTCCAGTCGAGCTTCGCAATTTTTCTGCAACCTCCAGCGCACAGCGGACTGGTTGCTCCAGGCTCTCGAAAAAAAGGAGCGCCATTCCGTCGCCGGTAGGTAAACGGATGAGTTTACCTTTGGCTTCGGCAGCACGAAAACATTCGGTCTCGCGCACAATGCGATTTAGCTCCTGCATGGCTTCGATCTGCTCGTTGACCAGCAACTTGGAATAGCCAACGACGTCGACTAGCAAAAGGTGAGCGATCTCGAGCTGGAGATCGGGCGATGACTCAGCGGACATGACTGGCGGCTGTGGAGCACTCGTACGCTTGGAAGATGGTCGCAAAAGCGGGCGCTTTGGTCGAGCCTAATCGTTAGGCAAAAGATCGGGTGAATGGGGTGGACCATTCTCTGCCGGATTCTTATCAGCCCAAAGAACTCCAGGGCCGAACGCGGCCAGATTCAAGACAATCATGATCGAGGCGAACAAATACATGCCCATGGCAATACCGATGCCGACGTGCATGAGCAAAACCGCGATGAGCCATGGACGCCGTATTTGGCGACGCCAAATAAAAAATGGGTAACCAATTTCCAACAACCAAACCGCCATGCCGCTGACCGGCAAGAAATATTTAAACCGGACGAGAATGTCGGCCGAAATGAGATCAAATGGTGGACGAGTGAGAGCGCGCCAGAGGTTGGTCCCGTTCCACCAATCTCGGCCGAGTGCTTTGCTTAGCCCGCTAGAAAAATAGATCAGGCAAAGATGCAATTGAAGAACTCGGCGCCAAAACCCGAGTAATTGCGGATTGGACAATTTTTTGCGCCAAAGGTAATCGAGCGCAAGCCGATCGGGCAGCGGCGAGAGCATGAGATAGAACAGGCCCGTCGTGGTCAAAGCGTCGACGCCATAGCTCGCAAGTCCGCCGCTCTTAACCGAGCCAAGGTGAAGAAACCAACTGGCGATGGCCATCGGACGACAGAACAGCCCGATCAGCAGGAAAGCGCTTGCCAGTGTTAAACAATACCAACTCAGATCGAGGACAGTCGCTTCGTTAAGACCGAGCTGTTTTCCCGCAACCACGAGCCAACCCAGTCGCGGTACTATTGGACTTTCGAGCGACAACAACGCTTCGGCCAGATCGCGGCTCACGAATCCGCGGCCGCTTCCGGCAAGAAGAGAAAGCCAGTCCGCGCGGAGCGAAAATGTGTAGAAGATCAATTGAAGGCTGAGACCGATCCGCAAGATCGACAACCAGCAGTCGGAGCTTGCGGGAAAAAACCACTCACGCAAACGCCCGGGCACATTTTTGATGCTATCTGGCGTTCGGATCGGCACGTCGTTCAAACTCGTAGGCTGCGATAAATTCATAGGATGGCCTGACGCCGCGCTCGTACTCGCGCGGGTCGGGCAATTTCAATTTTCCGAACACGGCATGAGCGGAAGCGGCGCCCGGATGATTCTGCCAGACATTTAACGTCACCATCCGGACGACGATTTTGCGAAACTGCTCGGAATCGCTTCGCCCGACCATGTCGAGCAAGCTGCCCAATCGGAAACCAGCAGCACGCGATTCGACGTTCGGCAAATCGTATTCGAGACCGCCATCGGGATCGCGAAACTCGAAGACCAGTTTGTAGCTTTCCGGAATGTTCGGCGCGAAAAAGCCATAAGCGCCCTCGATTCCAGCGCTGTGCATATAACCGAGCAGTGTTGCTCGGGCCGGTTTTGAGGCAGGCAAACGGTTTGCGCCAATTGCGGATGCAATTTTTTCACTCTGCGCCCAGACGCCCGAGTCAGAAGCAATGATTGTCAGTCCGGCGGCGATGAGCCACAGGAGCTGGCGAATCGAGATCGCAGCGATCAGAAAAAAATGAAATGTGAACCACGCCAGGTAAATATTTTTCCGGCGCACGCGCTCCCAGTCTCGAAATCAGCGGGGCGATCTACGGCTCAAACGCACTCAGCACTGCCTGCATGTCTGCGGCCGACGCAGTAGTGAGCGTTTGCGTGACGCTCGGTCCCGTAATTGCGCTCAAAGGCATTCCTGCTGTGGCCGCCGGTGTCGGCGAGCTTGTCGTCAACTGAACTGGAATAATCTCCGAAGTGGGCGCGTGCTGAGCTCCTGTCGCACTTGCCGGTTTGGGGCCTTTTTGATGAACGCGGTCGCCAGTGTCATTGTGATGTTTCAAGTAATAGGCAGAGCCATGCTGTTGGAGAAGTCTTTCAAACTCGTCGTGATTACCATGGTAGGACGACTTCAATCTGGCATAACCATCGATGTTTAAAGTGAGCTTCACGTTACTGGCACGCGGTTGAGCAAACGCCCGCAGCACCACGGTGAGCGCGCCACATCCCAGAGTTAGAACAATGGCAATAGCGATAGGTCGATAGGCGGTTTTCATAGGAGTGCCGGTTTGAGCTAACGAGAGCGAAATGACAAGCCCAAAGTTAAACTGGAACGCCTTGGCTCGGTCGAGCTTCTGACTGAAACCCGCACGACTAAACTTCAGCCATTAATCCAGTGAAGCGCTTCGTGTAACAATAACAGCGGCGTAGGCTGCGTCTTTGAGAACAAACTTCCGAATTTCGACGCTGATCTTTCGGATCCGAAACTTCCGCAGCAGATGGGCTGTGAGATTGTTGGCGAGCGTTTCGACGAGTTTCGGTGATTGCCGCGACAGGAATAATTTCGTTTCCTTACACACCAAAGAGTAATCCACCGTGCGACCGATTGAGTCTTGCAGGTCGCGGAGATCGCGCGCAGGCCAAAGCGTGATGTTGAGAACGAGCCGCTGTCGCCGCGCGCGTTCTGATTGGGTGACGCCAACGCGGGCAAGGACCTTCAGCTGTTCGATATGAATTTGCTGCTCCGCAGTAACTCTCATTCTAAAATCGGATGCTCCTGACGAATGCTCTTGTAACCGAGAACTTCTGATTTTGGTAAGTTTTTCGGAACTTCTACCGGCAAATCTCGTAATGACCAAATGAAAGCGAGACCTGCCCCAGCATGAAACGCCACGCGCGTCGCTCGACCTTGCAGCCTTTAGACTTGTCCATTATGGCGCAACATTCCATCATCGCCGCCCGTGAAGGCCGAACCGGCAGGCAGCGATACGCTCAATTCGAGCCGGTTCCAAACCACCCGCTGGAGCATCGTTCTCTCCTGCGCCCAGACCGGCGAGACGCAGGATGCTGCGCAAAAAGCCTTGACCGAGCTATGCCGCGTCTATTGGCGACCGGTTTTCGCATTAATCTGCCGACGGGGATATTCCGTAACCGATGCACAGGACCTAACACAGGATTTTTTTGTGATGGTGCTTAGAGGCAACCTGCTCCTATTGGCGGATCCGGCGCGAGGACGTTTTCGATCTCTGCTGCGAACGGCAGTGGAAAATTTTTTGAACGACAAGCAGCACCTCGCCCGGCGTCAAAAACGTGGCGGCCGGATCCAATTTGTGGCCTGGGATGAGTGGATGGCAGAAGCGCCATCACAATTGTCGATCTACGGACAGGAACTTAAAACGTGCCCGCCGGAACGGATTTTTGATGTGCGCTGGGCCGCGACTGTAGTCGAGCAGGCCTTGCGCCGATTAGCTGAGGAATGTGAAAGCCGCGGGCGGCTGCGAATGTTCACGACCCTAAGCGAGTACCTCAGTCTCGAGCGAATGGAGATTTCTTATGCCGCCTTATCCGCTTCGCTGGGCGTGTCCGAGAGTGTTATCAAACGCATGCTGCATCAACTCCGGGTACGCTATCGCATCCTTTTGCGGGAGGAAGTCTCACACACCGTGACCGACCCAGCCGAGATTGACGACGAAATTCGCTATTTGTGCGCCGCACTCGCCAGCACTCAGTGAATCAGACGGATGAATTTTTCAGGATTAACTGATTTGCCGGAGCAGGGCGCGCAGAATTGTGTGCGTTGTCGATGCGGATCGCTGGCGCGGGTTGCATCCGGCGTGTGCGTGAGCTGCTTGCTGCGCAGCGGCTTGGAATCAACCGAAACGGAGATCGAGGATTTCGACGCACTCCTCGCCGCCGTCGACATTCCGGATCGCGACTGGCAATTGGGGAGCTACCGAATCTTGGAAGAGATTGGCCGCGGCGGGATGGGAGTTATTTATCGCGCGCGGCACGCGCCTTCGCGGCGGATCGTCGCCCTCAAGCGAGTGCTCAATTATCACAGCGATTCGCGTGAGACCCTCACCCGATTTCAACGCGAAGCGATCGCGGCCGCCAGTCTCGAGCATCCAAACATTCTGCCCATTTACGACGTTGGTGCGTCTGACGACGGCCTTCCATTTTTCAGCATGAAATTCGCCGCTGGCGGAAGTTTGTCAGACTCGCGACACACTTTCCGCGATTCCCCGCGACGCGCAGCCGAATTGGTTGCCACCGTGGCGAAAGCGGTCGATTACGCGCACCGCCAGGGAATTCTTCATCGTGATTTGAAACCTGGAAACATTCTGCTGGATGCGCGCGGTGAACCGATGGTGAGCGATTTTGGTTTGGCCAAATGGCTGGATGCCACCCAGGAGCTGACATGCACGCTCACTGTATTCGGCACACCCGGCTACATCGCGCCCGAACAGGCGGAGAATGCAGCCACAGACCTTACACCAGCGGCCGATGTTTACAGTCTTGGCGCTATTTTATTTGAGCTACTTAGCGGACGACCACCGTTTTTGGGCGAGCACGCGGTCGCGGTAATTCGCCAGGCAGCTGAAAGCAACGCTCCGAAGCTGCGCTCGATTGTTCCGAACGCTTCCCGCGATCTGGAAACGATTTGCGCTCGTTGTCTCGAACGCGATCCAAATCTGCGTTACCAATCCGCGGCCGCGCTTGCGGCTGAGCTTGAGCGATGGCTACAAGGGCGACCGATTGAAGCGAGACCGGTCTCGGCGCCAGTCCGGCTCTATCGCTGGTCACGCAGGAATCCGGTGCTCGCGGGGAGTCTGGCTGTTTGCTTGTTGTTCGGCGTCGCAGTAGTCGCTCGCCAGGTCCAGAACTGGAAGTTGCAAAACCAAATCCGAGAAAATGAGCTGGCGAGGAACTCGGTCGCGATATTGCCTTTCCTCGACCTCGACACCGCAACGGAACAATCCGATTGGACCGCAACACTGGCGCAAGGATTGCAAACAGAACTTTCAAGCATCGGAAACGCTCGCGTGGTCCGAGTCAGCGATGCCAGCGATGTGAAAACGGCCGCTCGTAATTTCAAAACGCGCACCGCGCTCTTCGGCACTCGCCGAAAAACGGATCGCGGCTTGCAAATTTCCGTGCAGCTGCTCGATCCTGATGGCGAATCACTCTTCGGACGAATTGTCGATCTCGACGCAGCATCCGATTTGAAATCATTCACACGCGGTTTAGCGCCGGCGTTGTATTCGGTTTTGACCGCAAACGACTGGTCGAACTTGATCGCATCCAGGCGTGATCCCGGCTTACAAAACGAGCAGGCGCGGGAATTAATTACGGCCGGTCGCGACCTACACTTTCGCTATACCGTCGTGGATTTGGATCGTGCGATCAGTTGCTTCGAAAAAGCACTCAGTTTGGAACCGAGGTCCGCTTTGGCGCACGCCTACCTGGGGAATTCAGCGGCAAGTCGCATCCACTTGGTTTCCGATCCCCGTTTTCTGGATCGCGCTGAGATCGAAGCGCGCGAAGCTCTCCGGTTGGCTCCAATGCTAGCGGATGGTCACCGAGCGCTTGCTGGAGCTCTGTATCAAAGAGGACGATTGCGCGATTCCCTGGAAGAGCAGATGCGGGCAATAGAATTAGGCGGACCTGAGGAACACGTGATGGGATTTATTGGGATGACGTTAGAGAGCCTCGGGCACCCGGACAGGGCTCTGCCGTGGTACGAAATAGCTCGCTCCTGTGCAAGACATGCGGGGACCTGGGATGCTTTAATTGGGGATTGTTGGTCAAACCTGTGCAATGACGATCAAGCTGAGGCTGCGTATCGGCGAGCGATAAACTTAGAATCGCAATTGCCACGCGGCTGGGTCGGCATATCTCGACTTCAGCTTCTCCACGGGAATGTGGGGGCCGCGCGCGTAATATGCCGCGAGCAACGAGAACGGTACGGCCAGTCCATCTACTCAGACGAGATGGCCGCCATGGTTGAATTTTTCGCGCGTAACTATTCAGAGGCCGAACGCTTGTACGATAAGCTTGCCCAAGCTGATGGCGATGGCGGCGCGACATTCTACGGAAATATAAGTTTCAAGTCAGCACTAGGCTTTCTGCGCCTCACTAGAGGCGACTCCAAACACGGACGGCCTCTATTGCGCGAAGCCCTGACCAAGGAATTGTCGTCGCTCGCGGCCGCCCCGGACAATCCTGATCTTCTTTATCGAATTTCTGCGATCGAAGCGTCTCTCGGGAAAACCGAATCCTCGATTGGACACCTCGAGACCGCAGTTTCAGCCGGTTGGATCGATTACCGTTCGCTTTCTCTCGATCCGCGATTCGATGGGATCGCGGATGATATCCGCTTTCAAACCATTCTCGGCAAATTGAAGCTGAAAATCGAAGCCCTTCGAAAAGCAGCAAACTTAGACACCGAACCTCAACGCAAACAAACAGCAAGAAACTAAAAACATGAGAAAATGGAACAACCCTGACGATAAAAAAGCGGCCTGCACCGCAGTCCTGAAGAAAATAATGAGCGACAGAAGTTTTGGAGCGAAATGTCTGGAATCGGACGAATTCGCTCGCAATGCTTTTCGCACCCTTGGCGAAATCAATGTGCCACAAGATGCCAAGGTTGTATTCATACCAGAAGGCGACTTGGACAAAGCGAAACGCGATGGAACCGGCTCGCTTGTGCTGGAAATACCTCCTGCCGCGAACGGACATCCGAATGGGCATACGATGGAATACGTTCGCTGCACCTACAATTTTTGGTAAGAGGCAGAAGATTTCTGCACTGGAAAAGATAAGTGAATTCCAGGTGCGTCCTAGACAGGACGAATTCCTAGGAGAACACGTCGGCGAAGAAGTCGCGACGAACCCTTCAGGTCCGCGATAGCGGCTGAAAAGCTCTTCCACGAAGCGGGAACAGCTCTTCGCCGCGTCGTAAACTTTGGTATATCGCAACGCAAGAGCGAGCGCACTTCGGCAAGTCCGACTCGTCGGTTTTCGGCGGACGCGCAACACTCGCGCGCAAGCAGCCGCCAACGTTCGCCTGCAGAAACCATATTCCGCGCTTCAACGGAATCCCGCAGAAGTCGCGCGTATTGCGCGCTGGCCCGCAGAAGGACGCGCCCATCTTTCCGTTGCCCGGCAGGCGAAACTATTTCCCTGAAAAACTTTTCTGCCGAGCATCGATCGGCAAAAATCCCGGCAACAGCTTCGAATCCGCGAACAAGATCGTTTACATATTTCGAAGGTTTCTGGATCGCTCGCCGGTAGCGAGGCCAACAACTCGGCGGCGCCGTCTCTGGAATCGTTGCATCAAAAGGAGCGATTCCCTGATAAAAACCAACTCGATCGCGCGGGGTAAGCGGCAGTAAGCCGGTCTGGAGAAGCATCGGCAGCGATTGTCGATCTAAGCGAGTTCTTCCAGTTCGCTTCGGCGGCTCAGCGTCGCCGATTAATTCCGCGTCCACCAAAATCGGCTGCGACCCTACGGCGAGCCAGTTTTCTCGATGCAAATCGGTAGCGCCAAGAATTTGCGCAAGAGCTGCCTGTGCTCCCCAACGAAAGTAAAAATTTCGGATTTCACGAGCAGTGCGGCAACCCCTTGTCGGCAGAAATTCCATCCAAAGATAATTCTTTCGCTTCAGAATTTTCGGGACACGAAACGAAAACTGGAGGCCGTTTCGAGCCAGCCAACCTAAAGCTGTGAACCACAGTTCTTCCCCCGCACCTGACCTCGGCTTATAAATGACGCGACCCCGCCCCGCGAACTCGAGCATCGTTGCGGTTTTTCCGCCATTATGCGGATCGGAAAGTCCGGCGCGGATGCGAACGATCCGGAAATGTCGGCGCCCATTCAGAAAAACGTCGCACAGATTATCTTTATCGCGCCAAAGACGATCGAGCAGCTCATCTTGCGCCTCCCACCAAGCGGCAATGATTCGTGCTGCGGTGTCCAGAGCGCCCGGAAATTCTTTCACGGTCTCGAGAAAGTTAATTTCGCCACTCTCGTGGCGACGCCGCTCGCTTCGCTCCACCGCTTTCTCGATGCTGTGCTGAAGGCGCAGAGTCGGTGCGAGCGCAAAGGAGAGACGCGCTAACAGGTGCTTACCCAGATCACGCCAAGCGGAATGAGCCATGATCTCTCCCACGGCCAACCTCTTCGATCGCAATCGCCCAACGGCGAAGGTGACCGCCGGCGCGATTACTCTGTCGAATGGAATTGTCCCACGATTCCCAACCTGCGGAGAAGAGCCACGGCACGGCCGTTTCAGAAAATTCTTAACCTGCCCTGCAATTCCTTCGACTTTCGCGTCCGCCGCTACCGCCGCGGTCGCATAGGTCCGGCCGCGCGCGCGAATTTTCACTGTCTCGGTCCAGTCTGCTTAGCGGGCTGGCCGACCTTTCGCGAACGCCACAAACTTTCTGAGGGTATCAAGTCGTCGCGGTTCATTTGATCCACCGAAAACAGCGGTCAACGGCCTCCAATTCGGATCCACATTTAAATAATGTTCGGGATCCGCGTTCATCACGCCCAGCAAAACTTCAGCAACAATGCGGCTACCGAGAGGCCCGAGACATTCGCCGCCCCGAAATCTACGTATCCCAAGGACCTCCGCTTCGCGCAATAGATAATACCAAAGCGGCGTCTTCTCGTTCAGGCCGCGGTCTCGAAGAAATTCGTTACCTTCGTCATCGAATCCGACCTGCGTTTCAGCGAGCGATTGCACCCCCGCGGCTCGACAGGCCTCTTGTCCTGACGGCAAACCGATTCGAGATCCGCGCACAAGCGTCATCTCCGGCAACGGCGGTGGCGGCGTCTTGGTAGGAACGGGCATCGCCGCCGCCGGCAAATTAAACATGTCCTCGGAGATCAAGGTGTCGATGTTCTCCGCGAAATTCGCGTTCCCGCCCCAGGTGCGCGTGAAGCGGTCCCAGTCCAAGACGTTATCGGCCGGAAGCGGTTCGCCGGGTTCGTCCGGTCTTGTTTTTCGAACCAACTCGGACAAACGGACAAGTCCAACCCACTGATTAATTTCATATTGAGGTTGCACCATGCTGTGGCCAAAACGAAAAGCCGCTTGAGTAAACTCAACCGGAAGTGACGGAACTTTTTCGCCCGGAACCAGTTTGAAAAAACGTGGCCCGTGTTTTTCGATGTCCGTCAAAACTTCCGGTAAGACAAACCACTTCAGGAATTCGTTGCGGACGATCCATTGGTAATGCCAGACAACCAGCCGGCGCGCCGCGTCGAAAATGGTTTCATTCGGAAAAGCTTCGTCAGTTGCCCTGCCGTGTTTGAGATAACCAATCATGCGATTGTGAAACTGGAGAAAGACAACGTGCAGTTGGGCCAAAATTAAATGCTGATCGTTGCGATTGTCCGCGAGCAGCGGTCTTCCGTTTCGCCGAAAGAAATCGTCCGGCGTAGACGGAATCCTTTTGCGTGGCAGCGCCTCGGTGCTGCCCAAGAGAAAAGTCTCGCTCCCGCTCTCGGAATGATCATAGAGATCGGGCGATTTCCTCGGTCCTCCACCGTAGAGACTTTCCAAATTCAGCCGAGGCACATGAAGATTTTTGGTTCTCTCCGGAGCGGCCGATGCGTGTTCGAGTCTGGTTTCATCCCGGGTTAGGTCGTGATCCAAGAACTGACCAAGATAAACGAAACCAGACGGCGCAAGATCGCCCCGTCTTGGGCGGCCGCGCCGATTTTGCGGAATGTCCTTCATCCGCGTCGAAAGCTCACGGAGATGGGTCTCGTCATGACCAGCGAACGGTCCACCAAACAGCCGCGAATAATGCGACAGCACAGGAGAAGATTTATCCGGGGGGCGCAACATTCGCAGGCGGTTTTTTACCCTACGCGAAAGCGAACGTCACGAATGATTTTCCCGCCAAAGCGTTGCTTCAACTTCCGCAGGATGTCGATCTTGGAAACCTGCTCGAGCTCGTAGTGCAACGCCGGCTGCAGCACGCGCACGTAAAGAATGCCTTCACGCAACGCGACCGGCGCCGAATGCGCTGAGATGAATTCGCCGACAATCTTTCCCCAGGCCTCCATCACTTCGGTCTCGTGCAATCGCTCTTTCAGTCCGAGCCGTTGCATCAACTTCGGCAGCACGTCGACCGGCGCTTGCCAGCGATCCGGTCTTAAATATTTCTCCGGCAACCCGCGCCATTCAGCGATGACGTGAGCGCGAAGAGAGGGGTTCATTTTTTTAACTGTAGCGGCGGTCTATGACCGTCGCACAATCAAATAATGCGACGCTCGCAGAGCGCCGCTACAAAGAAAATCTCAATATCTCCGCCGCATGTTGCTGGGCAGAATATTCAGCTCGGTCCGGTACTTAGCGACGGTGCGGCGCGCGATCGGAATGCCGCGCTTGCTCAGAATCTCGACAATCTCCTTGTCGCTTAACGGCGCGTTGCCTTCCTCACTCTTGACCAAATCGAGGATGGCCTCTTTCACGCTCGTGTTGCTCATCGACTCGCCGCTGGAAGTCTGGTAACCGGGCGTGAAGAAATATTTCATCTCGAACACGCCCTGCGGCGTGGACATGTATTTCCCGGAAATCGCGCGACTCACTGTCGTCTCATGCACGCCAACCGCATCCGCGATCTGCACCATCGTCATCGGCTTCAGAAACGCCGAACCCTTTTCGAAAAACTCGCGCTGCCGTTTCACGATCTCGTGCGCAATGTTGGAAATGGTCTGCTGACGTTGATGGATCGATTTGATCAAAAATTTTCCGCTCCGGATTTTGTCGCGAATGTAGTCCTTCACTTCGCTTCCGTTGCGGTCCTGTGCCATGATATCCTTGTAAGTGTTGCTGATACGCAGATGCGGAATTTGCTCGCCGTTTAAGATGACCTGGTAAGTGCCGTTCACTTTTTCAACGGTCACATCCGGCAGCACATAGTTTTTCGGCGCCTCCGCGAAAATGGCGCCCGGTCGCGGATCGAGCTGGGCGATATTGTTGGCGCACTTTTGCACTTGTTCGACGCTGATTCCGATCCGGCGCGCAATCTCCGGAAAACGTCGCTTGCCCAAATCCTGCATGTGATCGGCCACGATTTTGTATTCGAGACTGTTTTGTCTTCCTTCGCGCTTGAGTTGGATGAGCAAACACTCGCGCAAGTCACGCGCGCCCACGCCCGGCGGATGAAAGCTTTGGACGAGCGTAAGCATGTGCTCGAATTCTTCCTGTGGAATTCCGGTATTGAGCGCCATCTCTTCCGGTGTCGTTTGCAAAAATCCGTTGTCGTCGATGTTGCCAATAATCAGTTCGGCCGTCTTGCGATCGTCGCCGTCGAGCGCGTTTTGATTGAGCTGCCCCATCAAATGCTGCTGCAGCGTCTCCTGGGTCGGGATGGAATCGAAAAAGAACTGGCGCTTTTCTTCCGCTTCCTGCGAGCGGCCGCTATAGCTGCTCGATTGCGCCATGTAATCGCGCCATTCCTCATCGAGCTTCGCCAGTCTATCGAATTCCTCTTTGAAATTATCCTCCGCAGGCGCCGTCTCCGATTCAGGCGGCGCGTCGGGATTCGGCGGATCGGCCAATTCTTCCAGCACCGGATTCGTTTCCATTTCTTGCTGAACGAGATTGCGGAGCTCCAACAATGGCGCCTGCAGAATGAGCAAACTTTGCTGAAGTTGCGGGGCAAGGACCTGCTGCAGAGAAAGATTCTGCGTCTGATGCATCCCAGGACCGGCCATAGTGGAGTTTACTGTCGGGCGAGCGACAGGCAAGCAGGTTACGGGCCGCACCCCCTCGTGACCGCGGCAATTTCGCACTCGAGAACAATTTCGGGAACACGACTTGCTACCCAATTGACCGGGTCGATCACTTCCCAATGAAACGAATTCTCCTCACGCTTTTACTGCCCGGCACGTTGCTCGTGATGTCATTTAGTGCCGCGCAAACACCGGATGCGAACCAGGAGCAGAAGCTTCTCGCGTTAATCAAAGACGTTCAGACCCAACAAGCGCAGCTCGCCGCGAATCAGGCGAAAATCGAAGAGAAACTTGTCGAGGTCGCCGAAACGGTTCGGACCGCGCGAATTTACACGAAACGGGAAAGATAATGCGCGCCGTACTTTTAATTACACTGTTGTTTGTGGCGGTCGCAAGCGCGCAATCACCGACGCCGATTGTTGTTCAAGCGGCCAATTCAACCGCCGCTGCAACATCGACATCGTCCAAAGCGGCCGCGTCGACGACTGATGTTCATTCGATTCCGGAAGCGATCAAACTTCTGGAACAGATCAAAGCCACGAATGAAGAAGTTTTGGCAAAACAAAAAGCTGCCTTGGAGCGGCTCGGCGAACTCCAGGACGCCGCCGATCAGCTTCGAATCTTCGCCAAGCGCGGCTAGGCTCGCGCCATCTATTTTTTCTTCGGCTCGATCTTTCGATAGAGCGTGGCCATGCTGATCCCGAGCATGTTGGCGGCTTTCTCGCGCGAGTCGTCACAATGTTGCAGGGTCGCTTCGATGTAGTTGCGCTCTTGCTGCTGGACAAAATCGTCCAGTGTTTGCCCCACCGGCATGCTCGCCAGCATTTGATCCGTTTTATCGCCTTTGGCGTGACTGACAATGTGCGGCGGCAAATCGGTCGGCAAAATTAAATCGTTCTCGCACAACGCACATGCCCGCTCGATTGCGTTCTCCAACTCGCGCACGTTGCCGGGATAATTGTAGTGACACAAAATATCGACCGCCTCGGCATCGATCTTCTTTGGATCGCCGCCCGTCGCGCTCGCTTGTTTTTGCAGAAAATGGTTCACGAGCAGCGGCACGTCTTCGAGTCGCTCACGCAAAGCCGGGATCTCGACCGGGATTACCGCCAACCGATAATATAAATCTTCGCGGAAAGTTCCGTCTTTCAGCTTGGGCTGAAGCGGCTCATTGGTCGCGCCGACCACGCGCACGTTCACCGGCGAGCTTTTGTTGTCTCCGACACGGCGAACCTCGCGTTCCTGCAAAACGCGCAGCAACTTCGTCTGCAACGCCGGCGCCATTGAATTCACTTCGTCCAAAAAGATCGTGCCGAGGTTCGCTTCTTCGAACAAACCGCGCTTGTCCACCACCGCTCCGGTAAAAGAACCCTTCTTGTGGCCGAATAATTCCGATTCAAGCAAATTTTCCGGCAACGCGCTGCAATTGATCGCCACGAAAGGATGATGCTGGCGATTGCTGTTGAAATGCAGACCGCGCGCAACCAACTCCTTACCCGTGCCGCTTTCGCCCATAATCAAAACGGTGCTGTCGGTGTCGGCGACTTTGTTGATCAAATTGTAAACGCTCTGCATCTTCCCGCTGGTGCCGATGATGTTTTCGAAGCGGTAACGGTTCTTCAACTCTTTGCGCAGATAAACGTTCTCGCGCAGCGCCGCCTGGTAATCGAGCGCCCGCTGCACCGTTAGCTGCAGCTCGTCGATCTTGAACGGCTTGGTCACGTAATCATACGCGCCCATCTTCATCGCTTCGACCGCGGTCTCGACCGTGCCGTAGGCAGTGATCAAAATCACCGCCGTTTGCCGATGATGTTCGCGCACATGCCGGAGCACATCGAACCCGGTCATCGTCTCCATTTTGATGTCGGCGACCACCACTTGCGGCGCGATGCTGTCCAGTTGCTCGACTGCTTTCGGCGCGGAATTGAACGGAAAAACCTGATGGCCCTTTTCCCGACAGAGAGTCACGATCACTTCCACCATTGCGGGTTCGTCATCGATAATTACGATTTTAGCCATGGTAAATCTCAGCGCGGAGAATATTTCAGTTTTGAGAAAAAGAAAGCG
>Ga0137399_10000003_pt1 | contig 78820 bp, 75 predicted proteins | sample czorhiz316metaG_FD_104810 | JGI IMG/M metagenome (GOLD analysis project Ga0137399, IMG submission 104810) | Vadose zone soil microbial communities from Angelo Coast Range Reserve, California, USA - czorhiz3.16 metaG | ecosystem: Environmental > Terrestrial > Soil > Vadose zone | place: USA...
GAGAACCCGGCCTGGATCATCATCGGGCTGCGCTACTTCAACGTTTACGGCCCGCGCGAAGCCCACAAAGGCGTTCCGGCGAGCATGATTTATCATCTCGCCCAGCAGATGAAAGCGGGGCAACGCCCGCGCATTTTCAAACAAGGCGACCAGAAGCGCGATTTCGTTTACGTGAAGGACGTGGTGGAAGGAAGCATTCTCGCGCTCGAAGCGAAGGAGAGCGGAATCTACAACCTCGGCTCCGGTCAGGCGCGCTCGTTCAACGAGCTGGTCGACGTGCTCAACAAATGTCTCGGCACAAAATTTCAGCCCGATTACATCGAAAATCCGCACGCCCATTACCAGAACTTCACCGAAGCGGACCTGGACAAAGTTCGCAGCGCGCTCGGTTATCAGCCGCAATTCTCACTCGAGCGCGGCGTGGCCGATTACGTGAATTGGCTCTACCCGGTCGACAAATAACCGCCAGTCCGGCTCGGACCTAGCCTTCCCAGAAAAATTTCGTCGGTCGATTGATCTCCGGCGGCAAACTTTTGTGCACGGGACAATTGAGCGCAGCTTGCTCGAGCGCTTCCCGGTGTGGCGAAGTTGCCGGCAACGGAATGTGAACTTCTGACGGAAGTCCAACGATCCGGCGCGGCGCGTCCTGCGACATTTCCTTTTTCACGTCCACCGTCATGCCTTTCAAATTCACGCCGAGCTCTTCCGCTTTCATTCCCATAATTGTGCTCATGCAGGTGCCGAGCGCAGTCGCGACCAGATCGGTTGGCGAAAACGCTTCGCCTTTTCCTTTGTTGTCCGTCGGCGCGTCCGTCGCGAGTTTCGCGTCCGACGGCCCGTGGGTCGCGTCGCAATGGAGATCGCCCGTGTATTTGATCGAGATGTTGACCATGAAAATATTATGCGCCGCGTTCTAATGCCGCGCAATCAAGGCGAAGTAATTGGCGTCGTCTGAACCTTGTCGGCATGCCGGGCAAACTCATCCCGAAAAACGCGGGTAAGATCGACATCGTGCAGAATGATCATGTCAGTGTCGTGTTTTTTGTGGTCGTCGTTCTGCCAGCCCTCGTTCCACCAGCAAAAACCGACGATCGCCGGCCAGCGATTTGAGAAAAGATCTTCCAGCGCGGTCCGCGTCCAGCGCACAACATCGATATGGCGATTGTGCAAATCGCATCCGAACTCGGCGATGATGATCGGTTTTCCTGGCGCGAGTTTAATCAAGCGCGGATACGCTTCGCGCATTTTGAATGCGAAACTTTCGGTGCCGTCGCGCGTCAGCGGTGTGGTCGGTCCGTAGGCGCTGAGCGCGACCCAGTCGCAATAATCTTCGCCGGGGAAATAATTCTCGAACGCGTTCCACTTTCGTTCCGGTTCGTCGAGCCAGCTCACGTGCCAAACCCAGGTCAGATTGTCCGCGCCTTCCGCGCGCATAAGATCGACAATGTGCCGATAAGCCGAGATGTAGCGCTTCGGTCCTTCGCTCGCGCCGCCATTCCATTTTCCGTTCCAACTGAACCATTCCCCGTTCGGTTCGGTCCCCCATTCGATCAAAATCGGTGATGCAAATGCTTTTGCATCGCGTGCCCATGCCCGAAGATCGACATCGAACTCGCCGCCGACGATTTTCTGGAGCGAAAACTTTTTTTCGCCATGTCGTTGATCGACGTCGGAACGCAACATCAATCGCACGTATGGAATTTTTCCGAGGTCGCGAATCCAAGTGCACATCGCATCAGGAAATTTTCGCGATTCAAACCAGTTGTTCGAAAAATAAACCCACGCGGTTTTTGCTCCGACTGTCTGCTCATAACGGGTCGCATCCGCGGGCATGACATCGTGCTCGGTTGGATCATGCGTGTCGGTGCCGACGCCGCCCCAATAAAACCCGTGATAAAGTTTGCCAACGGGCGGCGGCAAAACCTGTGGCGCTTGCGCGTGAATGCTTGCGACGCAAACGAAAAGCACCGCGACAACTGTTTTCACCAGGCAATTGTAGGGCGGGCGCTCCGCCTGCCAAATCGGCAACGACTGCCGTTGCCCGGTTTGCGGCGCTGCTCTTTGCCGCTAGCGTGAAATATGAACACGAAGGTGATAGGGAAAGATCTGACAAAGGAATCGCCGCGCAGTCCGCGGATTCGGGTCGGCGGTTACGCAATTCTTGGGCGCACACTCGACAAATGCCGCGCACTCGTTGCCGGCAATATCGGCGAATACCATTTTGATTGTCCGCTCGACAACATGCTCTTCGGTTTCAAAGGCGTGAAGGGTGACGATTTCAAAGCGCAAATCGAAAACGGCGCGAGCGATGACGAGATGGTGGAATGGCTCAATCGGAACGGCCAAAAGAAAACGCCCGATGAAATTAAACGCTGGGGCGACGAAGTCACTGCGCTAAATCCGTACAACGATCCGGAGCGACGCGAATGGTTTGTCGAACAACTAAAGCCACTAGGGCTCGATCCGGCCAAGACGACATTGTTTGAATGGCTCGAGAAAGACGACAAAGCCTGCCACGCCCAGAAAGCGGCGTAAGAGCGCAATTGTCGATCTTGCATAAAGTGGGAGCGGCCTCAGTGCCGCGATGATGCCAGTCCGGCTCGGACTCGGGACACTAAGGTCCCTCCCACATTACGGTTTAATCAGCGGCGGCGACTGGTCTTCGGTGATGCCGGTGTCTACGCCGCCGCGCAGTTTGCTGTGGCCAACGCCGTAAAGGAAATAAATCGTGAGACCGATCGCGAGCCAAGCAAAGAAACGGATCCATGTCTCAAGCGGCAGGCTCAGCATCAAGACAAAGCAAAAGATCACGCCAAGAATTGGAAACAACGGAACCATCGGAACGCGGAACGGTCGCGGCCGGTTTGCGTCGGTGCGTCGCAAGATAACAACACCGATGCAAACGAGAATGAAGGCGAAGAGCGTCCCGATGTTGGTCAGATCAGCGAGCGAACCGATATCGACCACGGCAGCGATGCCACCGACGAAAACGCCGGTCCAAATGGTGGTGATATGCGGCGTGCGAAAGCGCGGATGAATTTTGGCGAAATATTGCGGAAGCAAACCGTCCCGCGCCATCGCCATGAAAATGCGCGGCTGGCCAAGTTGAAACACGAGCAGGACTGAAGTGATCCCAGCGAGCGCACCCGCGCTGATGAGGGCTTGCGCCCAAGGATAACCAGCGAACGCGGTCGCGACAGCGGCCGGATCGCCAAAGTAGGTTGTGTAATTGCGCGCGCCGGTGATCACCGCCGCCATCAAAACGTAGAGAACGGTGCAAATGATCAGGCTGGCGATGATCCCGATCGGCATATCACGCTGCGGATTTCTGGTTTCTTCCGCGGTCGTTGAAACAGCATCGAATCCGATGAACGCGAAGAATACTATGGCGGCGCCGCTCATAACTCCGCCGATGCCGGTCGGAACGAACGGATGCCAATTGGTTGGATGAATCATGAACGCACCAAACGAGATCACGAAAACGACCACGGCGAGTTTAATGATAACAATGGTGTTGTTGGTGCGCGCGCTCTCGCGAATTCCGTAGATCAAGAGCGCGGTCACGGCTGCGACAACCAGCAGCGCGGGAAGATTAAGCGCGATCGGATAGCCGGCGATCGTTGGAATCGTCGCCGAGGAAAAATTCGATAGCGCTTCACCACCTTGATCGACAATCGTCTTTGCGGTTGCGTAGTCGTTAACAGCCCAGACCGGAAATTTTAATCCAAAGAGACTTCCGAATAGCCGGACGAAATAGCCCGACCAACCGACCGCCACTGCCATGTTGCCAACGGCGTATTCGAGAATGAGGTCCCAACCAATGATCCAGGCAATGAGCTCACCGAGCGTCGCGTAGGAATAAGTGTAAGCAGAACCCGAGACCGGGATCATCGATGCTAGCTCGGCATAGCAGAGCGCGGCGAACCCGCAGGCGACGCCGGCGACGACAAACGAAAGCATGACCGCCGGTCCGGCACCGGGGCGGCCAAAAACAAGCGGCGCGTGGCTCATCCAGGACTGGATGAAATTCAGGATTGGAGTTTTCCAGATGGAGGCCGCCAGTTGCTCACCGGCCGCGGCCGTTCCGGCGAGCGCAAAAATCCCGGTCCCGATGATCGCGCCGATACCGATGCAGGTAAGAGCGAACGGGCCAAGTACACGCTTCATTTGCCGCTCAGGCGTAGCGGCTTCGGCAATCAAATGGTCCGGGCTTTTCTTTCGAAAAAGTTCAAGTGCCATTGGCGATCTTTCCCGAATCGTGTCATCGCGGAGTACCAACGGTCAACCACAACTTTCCGTTTCGGAATATTGGTAGGGGCGGTTCACCGAACCGTCCGCGGGCGATTGAGGTCAATCGCCCCTACCTGGCCCGCAAGTAGCTCGTTTACCGGCCATGCTGAATTTGAGCGCGGCCAATCTAATCGGCGGGTTCGTCTTCGGATCGATCGGATTCGTTGCCTTCATCTACGGAAAACGAATGAATCTCTGGAAACCAATGTTCCTCGGCATCGCGTTAATGGTTTATCCCTACTTTGTCAGCAACGACGTATTGATGATTGCGATCGGTGCCATTGGGACAATCGGCTTGTTCTTTCTGCGATAGACGCACCGCGCGCTTTTTTCGTAAGCTCGGTCGCGATGGCGGACGAGCCGGCAAAAATCATTCTTGGCGATACCGCGATTTCTGCAGTTGAGAGAAGTGCGCGGCGCCGCTGGTTTGGGCGAGGCAAAGATCGACAAGCTCTGCCGTTCACGCATTGCGAAAATTGCGGCGCCGAATTAACTGGGCCGCATTGCGCGCAATGCGGGCAGGCAGCAATTGATTACCGCCGCTCGTTCCGGCACGTGATTGTCGATGTTCTCGACTCGTTTCTAAATTGGGACTCGAAATTTTTTGCCACCATCGGCCTCCTCATTGTCAAACCGTGGCGGCTGACAAACGAATTTCTCGCCGGCAAGCGCGTTCGCTATTTGCATCCGCTGCGGCTTTATCTTCTCGCGAGCATTTTATTCTTCTTCGCGGTGAATTACGGAGCACGCGGGCTTCATGTCGATCCAAGTAAACTCGGGCCGAAAGACCGGGCCGAAATCGAAGCCGATCTGAAGAAAGAAGATTTGCCTCCCGAGGCGCGCGCGAAATTGGAGAAATTGTTACGCGAGCCTTCTCCGCCTGCGGCTCCGGCCGTGCCTTCGCCTGGCGCGAGTTCACCTCCAGCGGCACCCTCGCCTCCAGCAGGGCCGACAGGCGCGCCAACGACAAAAACTTACGGGCCGGTGACAGAGCGACCATTTGTGGTCTTTGATGCGGACACGAAGCAATCCACTCCGTTCGAGAAGTGGATCGAGGCGCGGGCCAAGGACAAAATGGGTGAGCACGGAACGAAAATGGGGCTCTTCATCAGCACGCTCTTCAGCAATTTGCCTTACATGATGCTTTGCTGTGTCCCGCTCTTCGCGTTTGTCCTAAAAGTTCTCTATATCCGTCGCCACACTTTCTACATCGATCATCTGATTTACGCGCTCCACATCCACACCTTCTTTTATATCGGGATCATGTTGATCGTGCTCGCAACAATCGGACTGAATCGTGCGGTCCCGGGCGCCATCGCCAGCTGGTGCATCGCGCTGCTTTGGATCGCGTTCGTGATGCAAATATTCTTGTCGATCCGCCGGGTCTATCGACAAGGCTGGTTCATCAGCACACTCAAATTCTTCACCGGCGGTTTTATCTATCTGATGGTGCTATTCCTCGCACTGGCCGCGACCTTTTTCATAACGCTCGTGCTGCCGTCAGACTAAGTCAGCAATCGCTTCGCTTCGGCAAGTGCTTTGTCGACCTTGTCCGCGTCGGTGCCGCCACCTTGCGCGTTTTCCGGTCGCCCACCGCCCTTGCCGCCAACGATCGGCGCAATCTGCTGAATAATTTTGTTCGCCTGAAATTTGGATGTCAGTTGCTTCGGAACAAGCACTACGAGCGCGACGTTATTTTCTTTCCCGCCGGCGAGAACGATCGGACCATCAAACTTTTGTTTCAACGCATCGGCCACGGCTTGGAGCAGTTTGCCGTCGCCATCCGGAACGCTGGCCACGCAGATTTTCTGGCCGACCTTGGACAACGCCAAGTCATTCGCAATCTGCGCGGCGCGGCTGCGCAAATCCGCTTCCGCTTCCTTCGCGTGTTTCTTTTCCCACTCACGCACATCCACATCCAACTTTTCCAGGTGCGCCGCGCGCGCGTCGATCTGTTTCAGTATCTCGTCTGTTTCCACGGTGTCGGTGAAGACAGGAAGCGGCGCGAGCTGCGGCTTTTTGCGCGACAACGTTTCGAATCTTTCTTGCTGGCGCTCCGCTTCTTCCCGCGCCCATACCCGAGCGGCATCGCCGGCGACGGCTTCAATTCGGCGCGTGCCTGCGGCGATCGCTTCCTCCTTCACGATCCGGAACACGCCGATCTCGCTTGTCGATCTTACGTGGGTGCCGCCGCAAAGTTCCATCGAGTAACCGTTCAACTTCTTCGGTTCACCACCGATCTGTACGACGCGCACGGCCTCACCGTATTTCTCGCCAAAGAATTGCTGGATATCTTTGCGCTTCTTGGCCTCCGCGTACGGAATTTCTGTCCACGAAACGGGCGCGTTCTCGGCGATCTTTTCGTTCACCAATTTTTCCACATCGCGCTTTTGCTCCGGCGTCAGCGCTGCGCTCGAGAAGTCGAACGTCAATTTGTCCGGACCCACATAACTCCCCTTCTGCGTGGCATCCTTCGAGACGACTTCGTGCAACGCCCAGTGCAGTAAATGCGTCACGGTGTGATGCCCCTGAATCAATTTGCGACGATCGGCGTCGACTGAGATGCGGATAGCTTCGCCTGGTTCTGGCGGGCGACCTTCAACCAGCTGGGTTCGATGGATGTAAGCTTCGCCACGTTTTTGAGTATCGGTGACACGTAGCTGACCGACTTCGGTGCGATCATGTCCCGGAACATGAAGCAATCCACGATCGCCAACCTGTCCTCCCATTTCAGCGTAACAAGGCGTCTGATCGAGAACGATATTGATCTCGTCCGGTTTATTTCCGGACAGCACAGTTTCGACAACCGCTTCGGTCTCCAAAAAATCGTAGCCGAGAAATTTTGTCGGCGAACTCTTTAATTCTCCTGGCTCGACCGCGATTGTTTCTTTCTTCTGGGCCTTCCGCGCCCGCTCACGCTGTTGATCCATCAGCTTCTCAAAGCCGGCAACGTCGACGGTGAGCCCACGCTCGCGCGCCATCAGTCCGGTTAGATCGAGTGGGAATCCTTGCTCGTCGTAAAGTCGGAACGCGAACGCGTCCGAAATTTTCGAAACACCGCGCCCAACTTCCGATTCGAAAAGCTCGATCCCTTTATCAAGCGTCTTGTTAAACGATTCCTCTTCGCGGCGAATTGTTTCTTGAATCATCTTTTGCTTCGCGCGGACTTCGGGAAAGACGTCTCCCATTGTTTTGGCGACGACGTCCACAAGCTTGAAGAAGAACGGTTCGTGAAAACCTAATGAGCGACCGTAACGAACAGCGCGACGCAAAATGCGACGCAAAACGTAACCGCGCCCTTCGTTCGATGGAATGATTCCGTCGGCGATCGCGAAGCCGAGAGCTCGGATGTGATCGGCGATCACGCGAAATGCGATGTCGATCTTTTCCTGCTCGTTCTCACCGGCGCTTCCATGTTTCGGAAGCGTGTTCGCATATTTCTTGCCGCTCAGTTTTTCGAGTGCTTTGAAAATGTCGGTGAACACATCCGAGTCGTAAGCCGACGGCGCGGCCGTGAAATCGGTGAAGCCTTTCGTGGCAGCGTAAAAGCCGGACATCCGCTCGAATCCCATTCCAGTGTCAACATGGCGTTGAGGCAACGGACTGAAACTTCCGTCGGGATTGGCGTTGAATTGGATAAAAACCAAATTCCAAATTTCGATGCAGCGTGGGTCGTCTTTATTAACCAACGAACCGCGCGTATCGCCGTCGGGTGTAAGATCGACATGCAACTCGGAACACGGCCCGCACGGGCCGGTGTCGCCCATCATCCAGAAATTATCGGCTTTGCCGGAGGTAACGACGTGAATTTTCGGATCAAGATCGGCGTCCTGAAATAACCGCGCCCAATGATCGTGCGCTTCCTGATCGAACTCGCTCGGTTCGTCAGGCCCGGGTTTGTAAACGCTGGCGTAGAGTCGTTGCGCCGGAAGTCTCCAGCGCTCGACAATTAGTTCCCACGCCCATTCGATCGCTTCCTTTTTGAAATAATCGCCAAAGCTCCAGTTGCCGAGCATTTCGAAAAAGGTGAGGTGATAAGTGTCGAGCCCGACGTCTTCGAGATCGTTGTGTTTGCCGCCGGCCCGAATGCATTTTTGGGTATCGGCCACCCGCGGCGGTTTCCACGACGGTTTCTGTTGTCCAAGAAAAATCGGGACGAACTGATTCATGCCCGCGTTCGTAAAAAGGAGGTTGGGCGCGTCCGGTAAGAGCGATGACGACGGCACGATGGTGTGCTTCTTCTCGCGAAAGAAATCGAGAAACGATTGCCGTATCTGGGCCGAGGTCATGGATCTACTAACCACTAATGAACACGAATAAACACGAATTCTGAAAACCTAAAAATGCCACCCGATTTGTGTCCATTCGCGTCGATTCGTGGTTAATGCTTGGTCAGCCGATTTCCAAATGGAAATGTGCGCGACAGGCTGTCATCGTGGCGCGGCGCGAAGATGACATCTGAAGCTGACGAAACAAATGTGCGCAGGCGACGACGCGAATTAAGCCTGGTCGTTACCTTCTGGGCCCTGCTCGCCGCCGCGATGATATTGTTGGCGCGACAAAATCTATCCGTTCCCGGACTTTATTATGACGAAGCAGTCTTCGCCGGACTGGCGAAGGATTTCGTCACCGGCCAGGTCCACGGTCAACACATGCCCGACCATCAAGTTGTGACGCTGGCGGGCCGGCCATTTCCTCTGTTTGTCCAAACTTATCTTGGCGCGCTGAAAAGCTGGATGCTGATACCGGCTGTTCGAATCTTCGGTCCGACGGTCGCTGTGCTGCGATCGAGCAATTTATTCTGGGAATTAATCGCTTTGCTTTTTCTGATGCTCGCGACCTGGCGCTGGCTCGGCATTGCAACGGCGTTGATCGCCGGCGCGCTGCTGGCAATGGATCCTACGCAATTTTTTGTCTCCGTAATCGATTGGGGCGTGGCGATCCCGAGTCTCGTTTGCCGGTGCGCGTTGCTCTACTTCGCAGTTCGTTGGAACCAGCTGCGCAAACTGAGAGACGCGTTCTTTTTCGGTCTGTTGGCCGGGCTGGGATTTTTCAACAAAGCGGATTTCGCTGTCTTCCTAATCGCTGTCAGCGCCGCCCTCACTCTTTGCTATTGGCGACAGCTCTTCGGCGCGGTCCGGCAACACTCGTCGGCGGTGGCACTGGCTGGTCTCGGTTTCGCTCTCGGCGCCGGACCGATGCTCTTAAAAATTCCGCGGATGTTGATGCTGACCGTTTCTGGCCCGCATCCGAACGCTCCGGACGAGATGACCACAAAACTTAAAACGATGTTGTCGATGTACGACGGCTCTCATTTTTACCGACTCATGGATGTCGGAGGCGTTTTCGAGCGAATGTACGACGGATCCGCCGGCCCAAAGGCCGCAATCGGCATCGCGCTTATTGTCGCCTGTCTTGTTTTCTTCGGTCTCGCCTACCGCAGAAAAATTGCCAGAGCGCGTGCAGTTACATTTCTGATTGTCGCAGCATTGCTCACCACTCTTGGCGTGTTCCTGCTGCCCGATGCGGTGCGGATCCACCATGCGGTCTTGGTCTTTCCACTGCCACATCTGATCATTGCCGCGCTCGTTGGACTCAGTTGGAGTCCACGAGCTTTGAACCGAATGGTCGCGATGCTCGCGGTCGCAATTGTTTGCCTGAGCGGGTTGCGTTCGATCGCTGCTACCCAAAAGTTAATTCAACAAACCGGCGGTCGCGGACGCTGGAGCGAAAGTTTGAATACTCTTTGTCGCGAAAATCGGAATCGCTCCGATTTAACAATCGTCAGTTTGGATTGGGGTTTTAACGAACAGCTGATGTTCCTTACCGACGCACCGCAGCTGTCGGAACCTTTTTGGGATTTCAATCAAACGCTACCGCCCCTGCCGGCGAATCCGGATTTCATTTACCTCGCCCATCCGCCTGAATACAGCGTGCTCAAGTACGACGTCGCCTATTTAAACCAACTTCAAAAGAGCGGCGAAAACGTTGAGGTCACGCCGTATTTCGATCGTCAAAACGAAGTCGCCTTCTACACGATCCGTTTTCGGTCGCAATAACTGCGACTCGACCGGCAAATGTCCCCCACGGCGAATCCGTCCTACGGCGGATCGATCTTGCGAACGAATCAGCGCTTGGATGCCGCAGCCCTCGTAGCAACAGCAACTTTCCACGCGGCGCGAAATTGCTGATCGATCTGGTCGGCCTCGTACTTGCGTCCCTGCGCATTCAAACAATCGCGCAGACCGGAAAGGCTGCGTGCGTCGCGAGGTTTTCGCTCAAGGTCTTCGCGAAAAACTTTCTCTGCATCGCTGGCGCGATTTGTCGCGAGCAATAATCGCCCTAGTGTCGACCGGACCGGCGGATACCAGGCCGGTGGTTCGCTGTAATTCAGCGCGTCCTCCGCTACGACGGCTTGTTTTAAAAAATCGATCGCCACGTTGTCATCATGACGGCTATGCGCAATCGCGCCCGCCAAAACGTTTTCGTGAATTTTGAAAACGGCCCCGCGGTTATTAAGCATGTCATACATTTGGTCCGACGGAATCTTTGCGACCACCTCGTGAAACGTTTTCTGCTCCTGCTCGGCCTCCGACGTCTTCCCGAGATTTGCAAAAGCAATTCCGCGCGCCGAATGCCAGACCGCATTGGTGAGCGCGAGCGAATTATCCGGCTGCGGCAATTTCAAAACATCTCCCCAACGCTCGAACCCGAGCAAGACGATGATCGGGGTCGGCAAGAAGGCTTCCAACATCGGAATGGCTTTGACGCCCGGGCTTACGTTCAAGACCAAGTTGTCGGCAGCCGATTTCGCGCCGGCAAAATCGCCTCGCATGCAATCGGCATAAGCCAGGAAATGCATGTTGTGGCTGTAATACATCAATCGGTAAAAGCCTTGCTCGTTCGTTTCGCTCAGAAACTTTTTGTCCGCTGCCATGGCGGCTTCGTTGCAACGTGCCGAGGCCGAATGGTCGCCTACGCGCGCATAAATGTGTGACGGCATGTGCGCGAGATGGCCTTCGGCTGGAGCTAACTTCTCCAAACGTGCGGCACTCGCCAACGCGCGCTCGGGATGAAGCGAAGCTTCCACCGCGTGAATGTAATAATGATTGGCGCCGAGATGATTCGGAGCGCGCTTCAGGACTGATTCCAGTGTGGCGACAATTTCCTCAGTTCCTTCAGCCGGTTTTCCATCGGCGGTCCAAAGTCGCCACGGATTGAGATTCATCGCGCTCTCAGCGTAAAGAGTCGCGGCATCCAAATCATCCGGGTACCGCGCCGCCAGTTTTCCCATCGCCTCTTTATAGGCGCGATCGAGCGCGTGAAGATCGACATGTGGATCATTTGAATAACGAACGGTCAGCGCGTTGATGTAGGCGCGTTCCGGATCGGACGTATTTTCCTGCAATGAAAGAGCGCGCTGGACCGCGTCGTAACCCGCTTTCTCGCGTTCGGCATCGACCGGTAAATTGTAATTCGGCCCGAGAGTCAGGGCCACGCCCCACCAAGCCATCGCCAATTTCGGATCGAGCTCAGCCGCGCGCCAAAACGACCGACGCGCTTCGTCGTGATTAAAACCGAAGACGAATTTAAGTCCTTGGTCGAAGAACTGCTGGGCCTCACGATTCTTGGTCGAGACCGGGTGATGGACATCGCCCAGTCCAGGCATCAAACGCGGTGCTGGTTCATTTTTGGTGGCTGCGTTCGAAACAATCGACGCAGCGCAAAGAACGATGACGACCAGTCGGAGCCGAAAGATTTGAGAGAACATGTCGATCTTATGAGCGCGCCTCATTCTTTCTCCTCGTTCAGTTTGGCTTTCACCGCCGCTTCGATCTCCTCGTAAAGCTTGTGGTCGCTTTTCAACACATCCTTGGCCGCATCGCGTCCCTGCGCGAGCTGCGTGCCTTTGTAATTCAACCACGAGCCGCGCTTTTCGATGATTTGTTTTTCCAGGGCAAGGTCGAGCAGCGATCCAGTAGTGGAAATTCCTTCGTTATACATGATGTCGAACTCCGCTTCGGTGAACGGCGGCGCGACTTTATTTTTCACGACTTTGAGCCGGGTGCGATTGCCCATCACGGCCCCGTCGGTCTGTTTAATTGCGCCAATCCGACGAATGTCGATCCGGACGCTGGCATAAAATTTCAACGCTCTTCCGCCCGGGGTTGTTTCCGGATTGCCGAACATGACGCCGATTTTCTCGCGGATCTGGTTTGTAAAAATGCAGGTGGTGCGCGCTTTGGAAATGATCGAGGTCAATTTGCGCAACGCCGCACTCATGAGTCGCGCCTGCGCGCCTACGGTGGTATCGCCGATCTCGCCTTCGAGCTCTGCCCGCGTCACCAGCGCCGCCACTGAATCGACAACGATAACGTCGAGCGAGTTGGAGCGAATCAGCGTTTCGCAAATACGGAGGGCCTCTTCCCCGGAGCTTGGCTGTGAAACAAGCAAGTCGTCCAGATTAACGCCAAGCGTCTTCGCGTACTGGGGATCGAGCGCGTGCTCGACATCGATGAACGCGGCCAAGCCGCCGCGCTTTTGCGCCTGCGCAATCACGGTAAGCGTGAGCGTCGTTTTGCCGGAAGATTCCGGACCGAATACTTCAACGACCCGGCCGCGCGGAAATCCGCCCACGCCCAGTGCGCGATCGATTAAAATGTTGCCGGTTGGGATGACATCGATATCGACGATCTTTTCGGCGCCCAGGCGCATGATCGCGCCTTCGCCGTAGTCTTTTGCGATCTGCTGGATCGCGAGATCTAAATTTTTATTTCGTGCAGCAGCGACTTTGTCGGCGCCGGATTTCTCTTCGGTTTTCGTGGCCATATTTTCGGGGGTTTACGTTTACTCTAAGTAAGTCTGCCGCGACAGATTCGCCAAGCAGAAAAGCTCTTTGTTTTGGGGCTCGATCTCGAACCACATCAGCTTTGGGCTCGGCCGAGGCTGAACCGGGGTTACCCGAAAGCATTTGCTCATATTCTGTCGCACCGAATATTTGCTCTCACCAGATGAGCGACGACGAACGGTTCATGCGCAGTGCGCTGGCTGAAGCGCGGAAAGCGGTCGGGCAAACGAGCCCGAATCCGGCGGTTGGCGCCGTCTTAGTTGTCCAGAATCGGGTCGCCGCTCGCGGGCATCACCGCGAGGCGGGTAAGCCTCATGCGGAAATTGAGTGTCTGCGAAATTTTCGACGCGAGGTCCCGAAAAACGCGACGCTGTATGTTACGTTAGAGCCGTGCTCCACGGAAGGTCGGACTGGCGCCTGCACCGATCAGATCATCCGGGCCGGCGTAAAATCTGTCGTGATTGGCGCTACCGATCCGAACCCGCGTCATCGCGGCCGCGGAGTCGAGATCTTGCGCGAAGCCGGCATCGAGGTCAGAACTGGCGTGCTCGCCGAAGAATGCGCTGTCTTGAACGAGGCATTCAATAAATGGATTGCGACCGGAATTCCATTCGTAATTGCAAAATGCGGAATGAGTTTGGACGGACGATTGACCCGGCCCAAAAAGGAATCACGCTGGCTGACAAGCGCGACCGCACGGCGGCACGCCCAAACATTGCGCGCGCAAATTGACGCCATTCTCGTCGGCGCCGACACGATTCGGATCGACAATCCACATCTCACCGTGCGCAGCGCATCGCATCGTCGGCAGCCGACGCGCGTCATCATCACGCGCTCAGGGAAAATTCCGCGTGACGCCCATGTTTTCACCGATCGCTTCGCGAAGAACACGCGCGTTTATCGGAATCAGACGCTTCCGGCAATTTTAGCCGACCTCGGGACAAGAAACATAACCAGCCTGATGATCGAAGGGGGCGGACGCGTTCTCGGTCAGGCTTTGGATGAGCGCTTGATCGATAAGGTACAAACTTATATCGCCCCGATTCTCACAGGCGGACCCATCGTCGCATTTGGCGGGCGAGGCGCACTTCGCACTCACAACAGCGCACACCTCGAGCGGGTAAGATTTGAAAAAGTCGGACCCGACATTTGTGTAACGGGTTATCCGAAATACGGCAACGCTGCGGCGACCGAATAAAGTGAGAAACTTTTACGTCTAATTCAGGTTCAATAACTGAGGTTTGGGAGGTAACATAAAACATGAAAAAGCTTCTTTTAATTGCGCTCGTGGCGGGCGGATTCGCGTTCGCTACAGCCCCGAGTTCTAATGCCGGTGTCGCGATTGGTATCGGAGTCGGATATCCAGGGTACGGATATCCTTATTACGGGTGCGGCTACCCTTATCCGTACTACGGATACGGCTACTACAGGCCGTACTACTATGGTGGGCCGTCATTTTATTGGTATCGCGGTCACCGAGTTTACTATTCGCGGCACCATCGATATCACCGGCGTTGGTACTAAACCGAGGCTCGGCTAGAATTTTTCACAGCCGGCGGGTGCAAAAAATCCCGCCGGCTTATTTTTTAGGCGACGTGGACACAGCCGGCGCTGATGTCGATGGGACTGACGGCGAAGGCTCTTGAAATTCCTTCTTCAAGCGTTCCCGCAGCGCCGGTAATTGCTCCTGACGCTTCGCTTCAGTTTCCTGTCGCAAAGCATGCTCGATCCGGCGTCGTTCCTGCAAATAACGTTGTTCGAACTGCGCGCGCTTTTCCCCTTCCAGACGCAAACCGGAGTCGCGCAAGGCACCGTCCACTTCGAGTTTCACCCGATCGCGGTATACTTTTTCCCGTTCGCGCAACACTTTGCGCTGTTCCGGCCCCATTTGCATCCAGCGCTCGGCATTCCTTCGAAACGTTTGTCGATCTTCCGGAGGCATCGCGATCCATCGATCACGCGGATTGTTCAGATTCGGAGCGTGCCGTGGCGGAGGCATCCTGCGACCATGCTGACCTTGGGCTCCCTGCGGCTGCGCCTTTGCCGATCCGGAGCCAATGATCAAAATCGCGACCGTCGCGATCGCGGCTACAATGTTTGCGTGTCGTCGTCCCACAAGTTGTTTTCGTCTGTGGCCAACAATTCGTCCAAGTCGGCGACCACGTCGTAATCTTGCGGATCAATCGCAGCAATCACATCCGGCGCGCTGTCCACCAGATCACGGGTTGCGGGCTGATGCGTGGCCAGGATCGCAGCGATCACTGCCACCACCAAGCCCGTCGCCGGAACCAGCTTCCTCGGAGTAAGCCAACTGCGCAGCCGTTCGAAGCGGTTTGGCCGCTCCCGAATTTTGCGAACGACGTTGCGGGCAAAGAAAGGAGAAAGCTCGGCCTGCGATGCATGACCGAGGAGATCCCATAATTGTTGGTCGTCTTCGCGTTTCATTTTCTTCGCGAATTAAACAAACTTCGCTCCCGAAAGTTGCGCGCGTCCTGCGTCCGACAAGGTCTTACGCTTCAGGTGCTTCCAAAAATCCTTCCAACTGACGAATGCGGGTAGGATGGCGCATTTTGCGCAACGCTTTCGCCTCGATCTGGCGAATCCGCTCGCGGGTAACGCGAAATTGCCGGCCGACTTCTTCCAAGGTCCGGCTATAGCCGTCAACCAGGCCGAACCGTTGTTCGAGAACCTGGCGTTCACGTTCGGTCAGCGTCTCGAGCACATCCTTGATCTTTTCCTTGAGCAACACAATCGCCGTCATGTCGCAGGGATTTTCAGCGCCCTTGTCTTCAATGAAATCACCGAAATTTGTCTCCTCGCTTTCGCCAACCGGCGATTGAAGCGAAATCGGTTGCTGCGCCATCTTCAAAACCGCTCGCACGCGATCTACCGGCAACAAGATTTCCTCGGCCACTTCCTCCGGGGTTGGTTCGCGGCCGTATTCCTGGACCAATTGCTTCTGCACCCGCATCAGTTTGTTGATCGTCTCGATCATGTGCACCGGAATGCGAATGGTGCGCGCCTGATCGGCGATTGATCGAGTGATGGCCTGGCGGATCCACCAGGTGGCGTAGGTCGAAAATTTGTAACCGCGACGATATTCAAATTTCTCGACCGCCTTCATCAACCCCATGTTGCCTTCCTGGATCAGATCCAAAAACGACAAACCGCGGTTGGTATACTTTTTGGCGATTGAGATCACGAGGCGGAGATTGGCTTCGACCATCTCGGTTTTGGCGCGGAGCGCTTTTCGTAGCCAACTTTTCAGCGACTGGTATTGCTCCGCGTACTCGTCCAGCGAAAGCCAAAGCGATTTTTCCAGCTCACGAGACTTGATCCCAGCCGGCGAGCGCGCGCCTGAACCGCGGCGATGCTTCGCGATTTCGCTCTGAACGCTCACAAGGGTTTGATAATGTTCATCCGCCAGGTGGACGAACTCTTCGGTGACCTTTTGTTTGAAATAAAACTTGGGGTAAAGCCGCTGAAGCGAATTGAGCGTTCGCTGAAACGCTTTCAATCGCTTCGTGTCTTTTTTTGAAGAATGGCTCGAGAGCTTCGCGTAATTCTGAGTAATCGTGTCGCCTAATTTTTCGACCTGCTTGCACAATCGCGGCAGAATTTTCATGTAACGCTCGCGGCTCTCGATTTTTTTGTCGAGAATGACGCGGTCGAACCGTTCCCGGCCTTCGGTGAGTTTTTGGGCAAGGTCGAGATGCGCGCGCGCGGTGAAGCCGAACCGGTTAATGTGCTTTTGCACCATGAGTTCCGCTTCCTCGATGCGCTTCGAGATTTCTACTTCCTGCTCGCGGGTCAGAAGCGGCACCTGACCCATTTGTTTGAGATACATCCGGACGGGGTCGTCGAGAATATCCAGCTTCGGCTCCGGTTTTTCTTCCTCGTCCTCGTCGACGTCTTTTTTAATTTCTTTATGTCGATCAACGTCGGATGCTTCGATGACGTCGATTTCGAGCCGTCGCAGCCGCGTCAGGATGGCATCCAGCTCGTTCGCATCCGTTATTCCCTCCGGCAGTGCCTCGTTTAGGTCGTCGAACGTGAGATAGCCCTGCTCCTTGGCGAGTTTGATTAGCTCGCGCAGACGAAGCTGAATCTCGACTGCGGCGTCAGCTTCGGTTTTCGATTTGAGCAAGGTTCCCGCACTCGTTCTGCGTGCTCGCACCAATCGTGTAATTCGCTTGGCTTTGAAGGCAGCAATGGTTGCCCGTCCTTTTAACCCTAGCCGCGGTGCTGAGCCGTTGCTGCCCGAAGCTCGCCGCGCCCTCTTAAATTTCGGACGCTTCGCCGATGATCGGCGAAGGCCTTTCCTTGCTTTCGAATGCCTGGCCAAGACTGTGGGTTAAGGTTTGCGGCCTTCGATCAACGTTCCCATAAGATCGACAATCAGCGGCCGGCCTCGGGAACAGACGAAAGCCGGGAAATCTGGAGGAGTTGCTCCCGCAGGTCAACAATTTCTTTCTGTAAATTAACGACCTCGCCGGTGGTCAATTGTGGAAGCCGGATTCGGGTTTCGGCGATCTCAAGTTGCCGGCGTAAAGTCGCCTGAATTAGGCCGTTCCACCATCCCTCTGCCACCTGTATCGCGTTTGCCGGCACCTTTTGCATCAGCCAAGCAGAAACCAGACCTTCCTCTTCGGCGGTCAGTTGAGACATAAAGGAATTGAGAGAGACGGGTGTGTCCGGACGCAGTTCGCTCTCCAGGATACGAGCGAGCAATTCTGCGCCGGAAATTTGTTGCAACACTTCTCGCCAGTTTTGTTCGAGAAGAAATTTTCGAGCAGCTTCATCGCGCAAGGCGAGAAGACAAAGGACGGCAATATCATGTCGCGGAGCCACCGCCGGCGCGGATGGGGCCGGACCATTTTCGCTAGCGCGCTCCGATCTCGGTTTGGGAATCAGCTTTTCGAATTCAGACGCTGGAACGCCGAGGCGCGCGCTCATCTTGTTCGAGACTTGGCCGCGCATCAGCGGATCGCGAACCTGGGAAACAGTTTCGGCCAGCTTGCGCGCCAGCTGCATTTTTGCCCCAAGGGAGCTTAGATCGACAACTGCGGCTTCGCGCTCGATCCAATAGTCGAAAAAGTCGCGCGCGGATGCAACGCGCTTTTCAAATTCTTCTTTCCCGTTCCGCCGAATGAGCGAATCAGGGTCCTCGCCCGGCGGCATATCTACCACGCGAACGATCAGATCGTTTTGGAGAAGCGCATCGAGCGAATGAGCGGCGGCTTTCTGCCCGGCCTGGTCCGCGTCGAAACAAAGAACAACCTCATCGACGTAGCGTTTCAAAATTCGGGCCTGATGTTCGGTGAAAGCGGTGCCTTGCGGCGCAACCACGTTTTTGATGCCGGCTTCAAACAACGCGATCAGATCGAGCTGGCCTTCGCACACGATCGCGCAATTTGCGTCAATCAACGCCCGTTTGGTTTTGTGCAGGCCAAAAAGGACCCGCCCTTTTTGGAACAGCGGCGTTTCCGGAGAATTCAAATATTTCGCGACTTGCGGATCGGATTCGAGCAGCCGGCCACTGAAGGCAATGACTTCGCCAACGTCGTTGCAAATCGGGAAGATAATGCGGCCGCGGAACCGATCGTAGACTTCATTGCCGGGCCGTTCCTCATCGCGCGGTTTCACCAGCCCGCTTTGCAACAGCTGCTGGCGCGAGTAACCGCGATCAAGCGCCCATTTCAAGAATGCGTCCCAGCTGTCCGGCGCAAAGCCGAGCTGCCAATTCTTGGCGACCTGCCGGTCGATTCCGCGTTGTTTCAAATATTCGCGGGCTGGCTCCGCGAACGGTTTTTTCAAAAGATTTTCCTGAAACCACTCCGCGGCCTCGGCATGGAGTTTGAGCAAGGTGCGTCGCGCTTCATGTTGTCGATCTTCGTCGGCGCCGGCGCGTTCCTCGACAATCGGAATGCCGACGCGCGCGGCCAGTTTTCGCACGGCCGATGGAAAATCGGCGTGCTCGTACTCCATTACGAACCGGAAAACGCTTCCGCCTACGCCACACCCAAAACAGTGAAACGTTTGGCGCTGCGGACTGACATGGAACGACGGCGTTTTCTCCTGATGAAATGGACAGAGCGCTTTGAAATTTGCGCCGGCGCGCTTCAGTGGGAAATAAGAGCCAATCACCTCGACGATGTCGTTCGCCGCCGCGATCTGCTCTATGGTTTCTGAAGGAATCACTCGCCTTTATTTTTCGCTCGTTTGCTTTCCGAAGCGATGTCAAAATCTACTCAGCGCTGGGGCGCTTTCCAAATAATGAAGAAATTGTCGATCTTGGTTTTGATCGCGTTCTTGGCAACGCTGGAGATTGGTCAGGCGCGGGAAGTGATTCATAAAGGGGACGTTGTTGTCGTGCCGATTAATGGCGAGATCTCGCCTTCGCTTTTGGCTTTTTTGCGCCGTGGTCTCAAGACGGCCGAAATCAGCGGCGCGAGTGCGATCGTTTTCGAGATGAACACTTACGGCGGACGCCTCGACAGTGCCGAGCAGATCACCAGCGCGCTGAACCACGCGACCATTCCGACCTACACCTTTATTAATTCGAACGCCGGCTCGGCGGGAGCGCTGATAGCGCTTGCCACCCAACACATCTATATGGCGCCGGTCAGTGCGATTGGCGCCGCCGCACCAGTGTTGCCGACCGGTGAAGACCTTCCGCTGACGCAGCGCGAAAAAACAATCTCCTACTGGTCGGCGCTGATTCGGAGTTCCGCGATGAAAAACGGACACAATCCGGACTTGGGCGAAGCGTTCATGAACAAGGACAAGGAAGTAAAGATCGGAGATCGCGTGATACATCCGAAAGGAACCTTGCTCACTCTCAACACCCAGGAAGCAACGGAAAAAATAAACGGCAAACCTTTGCTCGCCGACGGAGTTGCCGAGTCGATTGTCGATCTTGTAAAAAAAGCGGACCTGAAAGGGAACGTGGTTTCGATCAATCCCACCGGCTTCGAGCAACTCGCCCTTTGGCTGACGGCGCTTGCGCCGTTGTTGTTGCTCGTCGGAATCATCGGGGCATATCTCGAATTCAAAATTCCTGGCGCAAGTTTACCCGGAATCATCTCGGCCATCTGCTTCGCTCTCTTTTTTCTTGGCCACTACCTCGCGGGCCTTGCGGGGTGGGAAGTGGTTGCGCTTTTTGTTCTCGGTTTGTCGCTGGTCATCATCGAGATCCTTTTTTTCGCCCACTCCACGATCGTGTTTGGCGTGCTTGGCGTTTTGCTGATGCTGGCTTCGATGCTTTGGGCAATGATAGATCGTTATCCGGAGCAACCACTTTTGCCAACCGGACAAATGCTTGCCGTTCCCCTGCGTAATCTTTTCATCGCCCTCATATCGGCCGCGATCGTAATTGCTCTGCTCGCGAAATATTTGCCGCGCACCAGCATTTATCGGCGGTTCGCGCTCATGACTTCGAATCCGCCCGGTCCGTCATTGGCGGGCATCCCTCGCGAATTTGCGACTGCCATCGACCTTTCGCCGGGCACGGAAGGAATATCGTTGTCGATATTGCGCCCAAGCGGCAAGGCTCGTTTTGTCGACCAAACTATCGACGTCGTCACCCAAGGTGAATTCATCCCGCCAAACACTGCCGTTACCGTGGTCCGCCGAGATGGAATGCGCGTGGTGGTTAAAGCCGCGCGTTAACTCGCAGCTAGCCGCCGGCCGCGACGCGAATGATTTCTATTTTGTCGCCATCAGTTATCGACTTTTGCGGCCATTCACGGCGGTGCAATGCAACGCCATTGTGTTCGATTAAAATCGTGTCAGGTGACAACTCAAACCGCCCGATCAGCTCGGCCACCGTTTGTGCGCCGCGGGCATCTGCGTCCTGGCCGTTGAGCGAAATGTGCATTAGCCGGAAAGCGTTTGTTCCCAATCCTTCCAAACCGGTTCGAAACCGCGTTGCCGCAAGATGGTTGCGATTCTTTCCGGCGGTCGGTCATCACTAATCTCAAATTGACCGGTGGCTAGTTTGTCTTCGCCGTCCCGAAATTCCGGCGGAATGATTCGACCGCGCACGGTCTGATGGAGATGTTCGATGCCGCGGCGGGTATAGCCGCCGGGCTCGGTATGGCTGCCGGCGCTCATCATCGTTACGCCTAATGACACCAGCGCATCGCGCAAAGAAGGCCGTTCGCGCGTGCTCAAAACGATCCCTACCTGTGGGAAAGTAATGCGCAATGCGCAGATCAATTGCGCAAGTTCGCGATCGCTTATCGAAAATAGTGGTCGAAATCCGCCCGCGGCTGGCCGCAGCCTCGGCAAGCTCACCGTGATTTGGGCCTGCCAACAATGTTGCAACAGATATTCGAGGTGCGCCGCCAGGGCGATTGCTTCCTCCTGCCAGCGCCATAGTCCCAAAAGAGCGCCGATGCCGATCCTGCGAAACCCAGCTTGGTATGCGCGCTCGGGACAATCCAGTCGGTAGTCAAAATCACGTTTGGGCCCGGCGGTATGCAGTTCGGCGTAGACACCGCGCTGGTATGTCTCCTGATAAACCACCAGACCTTCGGCGCCAGCCCGAACGAGCGGAATGTACTCATCGGTCCGCATCGGACCTAGCTCGATTGAGATCGACGGAAAATCGGGCGCGAGAGCGCGGACACATTCAAGGAGGTAGTTCCCGCTGACAAACTTGGGATGTTCACCGGCAACGAGGAGGATTTGCCGAAAGCCTGCTTGCCGAAGGTAGCGCGCTTCGGCCGCGACTTCTTCGATACTCAAAGTGACACGCAAAATTGGGTTATCCCGAGAAAAGCCGCAGTAGCGGCAATTGTTGATGCACTCATTCGATAAATAGAGCGGCGCAAACAGGCGCATCGTGCGACCAAAGTTTTGGAGCGTGAGCCGGCGCGAAGCCTGCGCCATCGATTCCAGGTCCGCTTCCGACTTCGGCTCGATGAGTTGCTCAAACCCGCGAACAAGAGGCGGTTTCCGAAGCGCGAGACTATCGAGGACTGCTGAGAATGACATCGATACAGTTTCGCGCTGAAGAAGCTCTTCGCAAATTCACGGCGCTGATTGAGTCGCCAATGGGATGTCGATCTCTGCTCGCGAGAAGGCTAACAACTGAGACAAAAAACAAAACGCCGGAACGCTAATGGCGTTCCGGCGTTTAAATTACGCTGTTCTGACCTTAGTAGGAGAAAGTGACGCCAAATCGCGCCATTCCGAAATCCTGATGGTCGCTGCCGTGACCGGGCCTGAGGTCGAACGCCTGGTTGATAACCGTTTGGGTGAGGACCGGAATTCCGTTGGCTTCGAAGACATTATTGCCCTGCTCCGTGATGAGGTGAAACTTGTCCGGGTGGTCTTCCTGACCGAAAACGAAGTTCCAGGTGAAGTCAGCCATCAAACCGATGTGGCAGGTAATACGAAATTCCAACCCGGCACCGATCTGGCCGAGCGCCCTGATGTGATTATTGTAAACCGGATCATCAGTGATGTACTCAAACTCGTTGGCGACGAAACCGCCGGCGTATACGTGCTTCTCGTTGAAGTAGCGGTAGAGGGTCGCGCCACCATCGATGAAACCAATGCCGCCGGTGACATAGGGAGCAAAACGACCGAACGGATAACGCGCCGTCAAGGTGGCAAGTCCACCGCCGGCAAAGTTCGTCTTCGCAGCGAGACCAAGTCCTTGGATGCCTGCGCCAAAGTACCGGCTCCAGAAATATTTCACGTCGACACCGCCGCCGAACGTATCATCTCTCGCGAATAACTGGTTCTTCGAAACCTGACCAATGTTTACGCGTTCCCTCGGGTTATCGATCTGCTGTTCCCCGACAAAGAAGCCATTGTTCACTGTAAATGGATCGGTGTCTGGAGAAAACGGATCGGCTCCTCCAAGAAGTATGCTAGTGGTGGGATCGGTCGGTTGATCGAACCGTCCGGTGTCTGCCGCGAACGCGTACGCGCCCCAGATATCGAGGTCCCATTCGTGAGCACGATAGAAGTCGCACACGGGCGGTGCCGGCTGCATCACTTCTTTTTCTTTACCGGAATATTTTTCCGGGCCGTCGGCAAAAGCCGGCGCCACGGCGAAAAGTGCGAACAATGCGCAAAAGGTTAAGGTCAGTTTTTTCATAACTTGGCTATGCGTTTAGGGTTTCTTCAGAAGTTCGTCAATAAAAAAATAAACTGTTTTTTCCAGGCTGTTTCAGAGCTAAATCAAGGCTGAACTTTCAGTGCACCCGTGTTTTTAACACGAAACCGACGCCTAGCGTCAAGCACCGAATTTTCGCCCTATTTTGCCCCTTTGATGGGCGGTTCTAACAAAAGCCCGGGACCAGGTCAACCCCCGAAATCGCTCCCTCTGAAAACGCCCGGATTGCGGCCTTTCCCTGGAGAGATGTCGATCTAAGCCCGCACCGCACTTGCGGCAGTCGACCTGCTACGACCCTAATTCGGCTCCAGTATTCGCGTCGGTCACGATGAATTTTTCGTGATGATAAGTCGGGTCGCCGCGGAACATCAGTCGTCCGGCGTAACGTCGCTCGAGCTCAATTAAGAGCTCTTCGTCCTCCTCTTTCAACCGCTTCAGAACGTCCGGGTTCAGGATGACACGGAAATCGTGGACGCTGTCCTGATACTTGCGCATCACGGTGTTCAGCGTCCGATGCAGTTCCACGCTGGTGGTCATCGAAGTCTTGACCACACCGCGACCGCCGCAGTACGGACAATTCTCGTAAATGGTGTCGCTCAAACTTTCTTGCGCGCGTTGTCGCGTCATTTCCATCAACCCAAGCTGCGAAATCGGGAGGGTGTGCGTTTTGGCTTTATCGCGTTTGAGTCGTTCTCTCATCAGGCTATAGACCGCCTGCTGGTCTTTTCGGCTCTTCATGTCGATGAAGTCGGCAATGATCAGACCGCCGATATTGCGGAGGCGGAGCTGGCGCGCGATTTCGTCCGCTGCTTCGAGATTGGTTTGCAAGATCGTCTTGTCGACGTCGCGTCCGCCTTTGTTCCGGCCAGTGTTCACGTCCACCGCCACCAGCGCTTCGGTCTCGTCGATCACGATATAGCCGCCGCAGCGCAGCCAAACCTGGCGATGAAACGCGTCGTCGATTTGTTTTTGGATTCCGAGCGATTCGAAAATCGGCGTGGCGCCGTCATAGAATTTCAAACGATTCCGCGCCCGCCGCGATATTTTTTCCACGAGCTGATTCATTCGTTCCAGTGCTTCGCGATCGTCGCAAAGGACTTCATCGATTTCCTCAGTTAGAAAATCGCGGACCGTTCGTTCGACTAGGTCCGGTTCTTCAAAAACGCGACAGGGCGCCGGCTTGTCGCGAATCAGTCGCTCGACCTCGACCCACTGATCGAGCAGAAAACGGAGATCGCGCACGAAATAGCGCGCGCGCTGTCCCTCGCCGACCGTACGAATGATGACGCCGATTCCTTCCGGGATGTCGAGTTCACGCAAAATTTTCCGGAGCCGATTGCGCTCCTTCGGATCTTCAATCTTTCGCGAAATACCGCTCCGATCACTGAACGGCATCAAAACCAAATAGCGACCCGCGAAGCTCAAATTCGTCGTCACGCGCGGACCTTTTGTTCCAATTGGCCCTTTCGTTACTTGAACGATGACCTCCGACCCAACCGGGTAAATGTTCGGAATATCTCTGGCGGTAATTTTCTTGCGCTGTTTTTTCGAAGGGCGGTCGACCTCTTCGATTCCGCTGTCGAGCGCGGCCGGAAGCGCGTCCCAAAAATGGAGAAAGGCATTTTTGTCGAGGCCGATGTCGACGAACATCGCCTTCAAACCCATCTCGATGTTCTTGACCCGGCCCTTGTAAACGCTGCCGACGATCTGGCGCGAGTCGCTACGCTCGACGCTGTATTCTTCGAGACGATTATTCTCGAGCAACGCCACGCGGCGCTCGAGTTTCTCCACACTCACTACCAATTTGTTCCCGGTCTTGCGTGACGTAAGACCTAAAATTTTCTTTACTCTGTCTAACATAAATTTCGAAAGGTTGCGCGATCGCGAGCGGACATACGGCCAAAGAATTGTTCATTGCTCGTTAGATCGACATTGATTGTTAAAAACGACGGCGAACCGGAACTGGCGTGGGTTGCGCCGCGGGACGTTTCACTCCGAAAAGCCGTTCAAAAAAGTTACGTGGACGAGGCGCTGCAGCCGGAACAGCGCGCGCGACCCGAGGCTGTTTGGAAACCTGGCCTTGCGCATCCGGCTCCTGCTCGACATCCGGCGCCGAGTTGTCGCTGGCCATTTGCACGTCCGCGCCTTGCCCGTTATCGGCGCCTTCTTCGTCCTCGCTGCCAAGATTACTTCCCGTGTAGCTCACGGATTTTATCAATTGGAGCGGATTCGCGTGATGTGCGGGCGCGGTCCATGCCACCTGCATGTCGAAGTTGCCTTCATCCATTGCCAATGTTCGTTCGAGAATTCGCGTCGCGATCGGGCCCGCGACCTCGCCACCGTGCCCAGAGGCGCCCTGCACCATCACTGCGACGACATACTTCGGATGGTCAAATGGCGCGAAACACGTAAACCACGCCACGTTTTCCTCGTGACCACGCTCAGTGGCCTGCGCAGTGCCAGTTTTCCCAGCCACCACAACGTCTTTCAAACGCGCTCTGCCACCCGTTCCTCCATCTTCGTTAACAACTTTCCAGAGCCCTTTGCGGACAAGCTCGATGTCCTGTGGCGAAACTTCCCGCCGCAGATCGGAGCGGACGCGCGGTGTTTGCGAAACGGCAGGTTTGCCATGCTCGTCGAGCACTGGCGAGCCGTCCTGGTTCAGAACTTTATCGACCAGGCGGGGGTAATAACATGTTCCACCGTTAGCAGCGGTGACATAAGCCATCGCCAGTTGCAGCGGCGAAACTAGCGTGTAGCCCTGGCCGATCGAAACGTTGGCCGTTTGCGCACTCGACCACCTCTCTTGCGGATGATGAATTTGCATCCACTCCGGCCCCGGCATATTCCCGGTTTGTTCACCTGACAGTGGCAGGCCTGATTCTTCGCCAATTCCCAACATCTTGCCAATAACGTCGATCGACTGAATGCCGGCGGCGTTCCCGTACTGATAAAAGAACGAGTCGCACGAAACCTTGATCGCATCGGCCAAACCAATGGTTCCATGCGTGTAATGTTTTGATGCTACCCAGCATTGAAAGAAGTGGTCACCGTAACTGATACCGCCGCCGCAATTGAATTTCGCGTTCGAGAGGTTCTTTCGCAGACCGGCAAATGACGTGATCAGTTTAAATGTCGATCCCGGCGGCAGCGCGCTGATGGCGCGATTGACCAACGGATCCGCTTCGTCCTTTCGCAGCGCCTCCCAATCCTTCTTTTTGATGCTCGGGATAAATGTGTTCGGATCGAACGACGGCACCGACGCCAACGCCAGAATATTCCCGTTGTTTGGATCGATAACTACCGCCCCGGCGCGACTGACCGCGCGCAGAGCTTCATCCGTGATCGCTTGAATTCGCGAATCGATCGTTAAAAAAACATTCGCGCCTTGCTGTGGCGGATCTTCTTTCAGCACGCCGTCGATTGTTCCCTTCGCGTTTCGACGCAGATGACGCACGCCGGGTTTGCCGCGCAGATAATCGTCCATCGCCTTCTCGATGTTCGATTTCCCGTCCACATCGCCTTGATAGAACGTGAACTTGCGCGCTTCCTCTTTGTTAGTGTCGTCCGGAGCGCCGACGTAGCCGAGTATGTGCGCCGCCAACGCGCCGTAAACATATGAGCGCACCGGTTTGATCGCGATGTCCACGCCCGGAAGTCCGACATCGTGCTCGGAAAATTTCGCCATCGTCGGGAAATCGATGTCCTTGATGTAGGAATACGGCACTTCGGTGTCGTTGCGGTAATGGCGTTGCAATTGGCCAGCGTTGTAATCGCGCGCCAGATCGAGATCGTTCAAGCGCGGGACAATGCCGTCATTCACGATCTTGATGATGTCGGGTTCCTTCACGTCCTTCGGCATCCCGCTGATAATGGCGCGATGTTCGGCCAGCGGCGGCGGACCGAAACGTTCGCGATAGCCTTTCACCATTTCCGGAAGATAAAAATCCACTTCGTAGCTCGCCCGGTTTTGCACCAAGGTTAGACCGTTGCGGTCCTTGATCTCGCCGCGCACCGATGGGATTCGCACTGTCGCCTGCGAACTGCCGCGGATTTGCGCGGTCCACTCCGCTCCGTGCGCCACCTGAATCCACCACAGCCGCGATCCGAGCGCGCACATGCCCATTAACATCAGCAACCCGACGAATTGAATTCGCAGTCGTGGACTAAGTCGACGCCGGTTCATTCAAAACTCCTCTCTGGCAAATACGGGTAACGCGTCACTCGCGCAACCCAGTTCAACATCCAAAAAATAACCGGCGCCATCAGCATCGCCATTAAACCCGGCCCGCCGATTTGCCACCAGACTTCGCGGGTAAAGAAAAACGACCCGCGCCGGAACGTGATCATGAGATATTGCGCCAAAATAATTGCCGAAGTGCAGAAGCCGGTCAGCAGGCAATGAACTTCCCAGCGGCCGCGGATGAATAAAGGCCTTAAGCCATGCATAATTCCCGCCAGCACACCGTAGAGAAGTATCGACCAGCCGAGTGAGATTTCAACTCTGGTGCCGATCACCTGCACCGTGAGCGCATCGAGCAACACTCCTGCAAAAAACGCCAGCGCCAGCATCAACGGAAACGGCAACGCCATCGCGCCGTAAAATACCAACACCGGCGCGATGTAAATGTGCGCATGATACATCCAATCAAGCGGCGGAATGAAGAACTCCGCGATTTGGGCCACCACCACCAGGACAAGTAATATGAAAAAGAAAATCATTTTCGTCCCGTCACCACGAACACGTCCTCCAAATGTGATAAATCCACTGCCGGCGCCAGTTTTGCCTGTCCATCCAGTTCGCGAGTCTTAAAACTTTTCACCGTTCCGATGAATAATCCCGACGGGAAAACTCCGCCGACTCCGGACGTGTAGGTTTTTTGTCCTGGCTGCAGGTTCGCCTGTTTCGTCAGATAATTCAGGTCGAGCAGCGGCGCCAATCCGCCGGACACGCGCTCGCCCGCAACAATTCCCTGTTCGCGCGTGCCTTCAACCGACGATGCCACTTTGCAATTTTCGTCCGTGACCAAAAGCACGACCGAAATCGTGTTACTCACGGTTGTTGTCTTGCCGACTAGACCTTCGTCCGTCACCACCGGCATGTCGGTTTCAATGTGGTCTTCCTTGCCGCGATTGATCGTGACCGTGTGCCACCAGGTCGATGCATCCCGCGTCACGATTTCTGCCGGAATCAATTTGAAAACCGAGCGTTCGCGATAATTAAGCGCGTGCCGCAACCGGTTCACTTCATGCTCGACGTCGCGCAATGCGGAGTTGGTCGCGCGCAACTGTCGATTGTCGACCCGCAGCGAAGCGTTCTCACGCTCCAATTCCTCCAGCGATTTCAACCCGCTCCTGACCGACGTAATTTGTTTTTGCAAACCCGAGCCGGTGGTAAAAAACGGCGCCAGCATTTGATAAATGCTCGCCTGGAATTTACGCGTCGTGTCCGCGCCGAAACTCAGGAAGTAACCGAGAACGGCGCCGAAGATCAGCAGCGCGATGATGCTCGTGCGGCTCATCGCAAATTATCGATTGTCGATCTTGCGCGGCGCGAGTTCAATCGCGCGAATCGAAAATCCAAATTCGAAAATCGAAAATGGTCAGCGCCACTGGCGATCTGCCGCAGCCACTTGACGCAAAAATTTAAGTTCATTCAGACATTTGCCCGTTCCTTCGGCCACGGCGCTCAGCGGATCTTCCGCAACATGGACAGGCAAACCGGTCTCCTCGCTCAAAAGTTTATCGAAACCGCGCAAGAGCGCGCCGCCGCCTGCCAAAACCAGACCGCGATCCACCAAGTCGGCTGAAAGCTCCGGCGGACAACGCTCCAACGTGATGCGGACCGAATCGACAATGGTCGAGATCGGTTCCAGCAACGCTTCGCGCACCTCCTGCGACGTGATCATCAACGTCTTCGGCAATCCCGCCACCAGGTCGCGTCCTTTCACTTCCACGCTTGTTTCTTTTTCGCTCGGATAGGCCGAGCCGATTTTAATTTTGATCTCTTCCGCCGTGCGTTCGCCGACCATCAAATTGTAAGCGCGCTTCATGTATTGCACGATCGCCTCGTCCAGCTCGTCGCCAGCCACGCGAACGCTGCGGCTGAAAACAATTCCAGAAAGCGAAATCAGCGCGACCTCAGTTGTCCCGCCGCCGATGTCGATGATCATGTTACCCGCCGGATCTTGCACTGGAAGTCCGACCCCAATCGCGGCCGCCATCGGTTCTTCGATCAAATAAACTTCACGCGCGCCGGCATGCGTCGCCGATTCGCGCACCGCCCGTTTTTCGACTTCGGTGATTCCGGAAGGAACTGCGATCACCACCCGCGGTCTCGCACGGACGCGCCGATTGTGCACCTTCGAAATGAAGTGCCGCAGCATCGCTTCGGTCACTTCGAAGTCCGCAATCACGCCGTCTTTCAAGGGCCGAACCGCGACAATGTTCGAAGGCGTGCGCCCAAGCATGCGCTTCGCTTCGTCGCCGACTGCGAGCACTTTGTTGGTGCCGGCTTGGACGGCGACCACCGATGGCTCGCGTAAAACGATCCCCTGATCTTTGACGTAGACCAGGGTGTTCGCGGTCCCGAGATCGATCCCGATGTCGTTGGATAAAAAGCCGAAAAGTCCGTTGAACATGAATTTATTTCTCCAGCCCGCTCGGAAACGCTGATCTTCGCAGCAAACTGTGCGCCTCAGAGCGCGATTTCTAACCGGCTGAAACGCGGTAACATGAAACGGCGCGCCCCGCCGTCAAGCTCTTAATATATAGACGTTGAACGGTTGAAGGGTTAAAGCGTGGAAAAGGTCAGGATGTCGCTTTAACGGTCCATCGCTTTATCGCTTCAACCCTATGCCAATCCTCGTCGCCCCATCCATCCTGGCCGCTGACTTCTCAAATCTGGCCGCGGAAGTTCGCAAAGTTGAAGACGCCGGCGCCGACTGGATCCATTGCGACATCATGGACGGCCATTTCGTGGACAACATTTCGTTCGGACCGATGGTCGTCGGAGTTGTCCGCAAACAAACGAAGCTCCCGCTCGATGTGCATTTGATGATTGAGCACGCCGATCATTACGTTCCGCGCTTTGTCGAGGCCGGTGCGAACTCGATTACCGTTCACATCGAATCGGAAGCGAAACACGACGTCGGCAAAACGTTGCAACAAATTCGCGACGCCGGTTGTCGCGTCGGTCTGACTTTGAATCCGGCCACGTCTTTCAAATTGCTCGAGCCGTTCCTCGACAAGATCGACATGTTGCTGGTCATGACGGTGCAGCCCGGCTTCGGTGGTCAATCGTTTCGCGCCGAGCAAATGGAAAAAGTGAAACGCACCGTCGAATGGAACAGATCGCGCGACCGCAAGATCGACATTGAAGTCGATGGCGGCATTAATCCCGAAACCGCGCGCGTCTCGATTCAAAACGGCGCCAACGTCCTCGTCGCCGGCACTTCAATTTTCCGCGCGAAAGATTACGCGAAAGCAATCCGCGACCTGCGCGGAAATTAAGCGTCGCTTTCGACCGTCTCCGCCATCACTTCGTCGGTCTGGGTGACGCGCACGACTTCTTCGATGGTGGTATTGCCGTTCGCTACCCGTCGCCAACCGTCCTGGCGCAACGATTCCATGCCTTCGGCAATGGCGCATTGCTTGAGCTCGCCGCCGTCTTTCTTTTGCATGATCAATTTCCGCAGCGGCTCAGTCACCAGACAGACTTCGTAAATCGCCGTCCGACCTTGATAACCGGTGTGCCGGCATTGTTCGCAACCCTTCCCGCGCATGAATTTCGTGCCGAGTTCCTTCACCGGCAACCCGATCTCCGCTAGATAATCTGCCGGATACTCCACCTTCTCGGCGCATTCCGGACAGATCGTGCGGACCAATCGTTGCGCGATGAACGATTTCACCACCGAGGCAAGCAGGAACGGCTCGACGTCCATGTCGAGCAAACGGGTGATGCCGCCGACCGCGTCGTTCGTGTGTAGCGTGCTGAAAACAAGATGACCCGTCATGGCTGCGCGAATCGTTATATCGGCAGTTTCGATATCGCGAATTTCCCCGACCATCACGATGTTGGGATCTTGTCGCAAAATGTGGCGCAAACCTTTTGCGAACGTGAAATCGATCTCCGGCTTCACATCCATCTGCAAAACCCCCGGCAATTTGTATTCGACCGGTTCCTCGATCGTGATGATGCGGCGCGACACTGAGTTGATCGTGCTGAGAAAGCAATAGAGCGATGTCGATTTTCCGCAGCCAGTCGGCCCGGTCAGCAAAATGATTCCGTTCGGCTGCGCGAGCAGATGCCGGATCGTTTTCTCCTGCTTCTTGCTCATATCCAGCCGCTGGAAACCGAACTGCTTGCCGCCCCGCGCGAGCAAACGCAAACTGATCGACTCGCCATTCACGGTCGGAATCGTCGAGACGCGAACGTCAATTTCCTGGCCGTTCGCCTGCAGATTCATGCGACCGTCTTGCGGCAATCGGCGCTCGGCAATGTCCATGTGGGACATCACCTTCAATCGCGAAATGATGGCCGAGTGCAGCAGGCGCAATTGCGGCGGCACCGCCGCTTCGTGCAGGATGCCGTCGATCCGATAACGGATTCGAATGTCGTTCTCGAGCGGCTCGACGTGAATGTCGGTCGCCCGTTCGACGATCGCTTCGCGAATAATCTGGTTCACAAATTTTACGACCGAGGCTTCCGGATCGTCGGCATTGATGTCAGTCGCGGTTTCGCCTTCCTGCAAAATTTCGAAATCACGCTTGCTCTTAAGAATTTCGTCGAACGTTTCCGCGCCCACGCCGTAAAGCGTTTTCATCGCGCGAAGCAGTTGCGCCCGCGGCACCAGCACCCATTCGGCCGGCTTCTTCAAAAGCTGACCCGCGAGCTGCCGGCCTAACGAATTGAAAAGATCGTAAGTCGCTAGTACGACCGAGCTCTCTTTTATTTCGATCGGCAGAATGTGATGTTGGAAAACGAAACGGCTCGGCAAGATCGACAATGTATCGCGCTCGATGGTTTTCGGGTCGATCGAGATCACCGGGACGCGGAAGAAATTACCGATCACGCTCAAGAAACGTTGCTCGTCCACTTTTCCGGAATCGAGCACCTGCGCCGTCCAGGAGCCGCCGTTCATGTTTTGCGCGAGCTCCATCGCTTCCTCGCGCGAGGGCACACCACTCGCGAGCAAAAGATCGACAACTGACTGGCTGGCAGTCTGATTCATTTTTTGTAGCGGCGGTCTATGACCGCCGGATTTGTGCCAATCATGGGAAGGATTCGGCGCTCATAGAGCGCCGCTACAGCACTAGTCCCCCCGTTCACGTCCCTAGTTTAGCTTAAACTACGGCAAATGCAGCACACGCCGCACCGGAACCGTCAATGTTCCCGTTACGCGCATCGAGTAATTCTTCTGCAAAGTCGCAATTGCCTCGGCCACTTCGACCGTATAAACGCCGTCAATCGGTCCGCAATAATAACCAAGCCGGGTTAGGTCGCGCTGCAATGCGCCAACATAAGCCGGTTGCGCGATTACTTCGCGGCCGCCTTCGAAATAATAAAGCGGCCGCCAACCATGCCGCGGCGCGAAATCAGTTTCGTATACGGTCGTCCGGCTTTGATGGAGCAGCCCCCAATCGTCGCGCGGCGCGAGTGTGTCGGTGTGATGAAAAAATGGCCGATCGAAAAATATGTCGTTGACGTCGGCTCGGGCGATAACAGCGCTTAGCGCAAGGATAAGCGAAATTGCGATCCTGGTTTTCATAATTTATTTGCTCTTTATCGGTGCTTTTCCAAACGGCAGATCGGGTGGGGGCAATTGTTTTGGCAACTGTTTCTCTTCGGTCGCGCGCGGCGGACAATCCGGACAATAGCCCTGGTCGATCTCCGGTCCGAAATGGGTGTGGTCTTCAATCTTCTCACGCAATTTCTGCGTCTCGAGATTGGTCATCGTCACTTCCGGGCACATCAGAATGATTAACTCACTGCGCATTTTGGTGCTCGTAGTGGTCCGGAAAAGCGCCCCGATGTACGGAATGCGATCCAGGATTGGGAGGCCTTTGGTATTCTTTTGCTTACTGTCAGTGATCAGACCGCCCAGAACGATTGTCGATCCACTGGGAGCGGAAACATTTGTTTTTACATAACGCGTGGCAATATTTGGAATCGAGTTGCCGTTCACAATCGTGGAACCAGCAAGACTGTCGAGTTTCTGCAAAATATCGAGCGACACTTCTCGCTCGGAGTTGATCAGCGGCACAACCTCGAGCTGCAAGGCGACACGCTTAAATTCGATATTCGAAGCGACCGCCGCCTGGCCAGTAGCAACATTCTGATTAACAACATTCGTCAGCGTATTGACCGGCACCGGAATCTCAGTTCCCGACGCAATAATCGCTTTCTTATTATTACTGGTGAAGACAACTGGCCGATTGATCACGCGAAAGCGCCCAGTCGATTCGAGCACGTGCACCACAGCAGCGAGCGCATTTCCGGCAGCAAGATAGACATTGGCGCCACTCGCAGCATTTGTCGCCAGTTGCGTGAAGCTGACCAACTTACCGGGATCGAAGACACTTCCACCGCTAGTTGTAACCGTTGGCGGTGTTGTCGTCGTATCAGTAGTGGTGGTACCCCCTCCAGCAAAAGGTTTAATGCCAGTGAAATTGGTGGTGGCAGCAAATCTGTTGCGCGCACGAAAAAAATAATCGACGCCGAATTCTTCGTCGTCACTCAATGTCAATTCGCCGATGACCGTGCTGAGCGCGACCTGCGGCGCCTTCACGTCCATCTCGTCGAGGATCTTTTGTACTTTCAACACTACGTCCTTGTTCCCGAGCATGATGATGCTGTTCGCGCGCTGGTCGGCGATGATCTTCGCGTTGCCGACAGTGACGGAGGTTGGCCGAGTATCGACTGCCTGGGTCTGGAGTTCTTCGGAAACGTTGAGCGTGCCACCGCCGGCGCCGCCAGTGGTGCTTCCGCTAGTCGATGATGTCATTGAACCGGTGCTTGTTCCGGCGGAGCCAGTCGTCCGGCGCGGCTGACCTGGGGTCGCGCCGGGCGCGGGCTGCGCGCCTTCCGCGCCGCCAGGTCCAGCTTGGCCGGGCTCGGTTAACGCTTGAACAATCACCGGTAAAACGTCCGCCGCCGAAATGTAATTGAGCGCACGCGTGACCGGTTTCGCGAATTCCACGTTCGCATCGAACTCAGCGATCAGTTTGCGGACAAACGGCATGTTGACCGGCCGGGTGATGACGTGGATCCGATTCGTCCGGACATCGGCCGACAATTTTATTTTCCCCACCACGACCGCTTCTTCGGTCAGCGCCGTTAATCCAGCCAGCTCTCCGTATTCGGGCGCCGGCGCAGGCGCATTCGGCACGGCCCCGGCACGAACACCGCGGACGCCACCAGTCGCACCGGCCGCACCAGTCTTGTCGCCTTTTTCGAAGACATCTTTCAGCATGTCCACCACCTTGCTGGCATCAGCGCGCTCGAGTTTGATAAACTCGCTCACCACTTCCGCCGGCGGCACGTCGACCTGATCAATGATCTTGGCAAGCGTGCGAATCACGCTTGAATTCTCGGTGATTAAAATCGCGCCCGCTTTCGGCAGCGCCAGAAACGATGTGTAGGCCTGCGGCGGAGAAAGATATTGCCCGAGCGCCTGCTGCAATTCCTGCGGGTCCGCGAATCGGAGCTTGAACAAATAACTGATCACGTGGTCGCCGTCGGGAATGTCGCTTTCGTCCGAAATGATCGGCACCCCGGTCGTGCGCGGATTTTTTCCGGTACCGAGCACTTTGACGATGTCCGGGTCTTGCGATGGAATCAGCGAATACCCGTTCAACAGCAAATTCATTTCGATGATTTTGATCGCTTCCTCGCGCGGAACATCTTTGCCAATAAAAATGTTGACCTTGCCCTGCACGAAATTGTCCATGACCAACTTCTTCCCGGTCAGCTGTTCGTAGAGGTGCAGAACGTCAGTGACGTCGCTGTTGGGAAATTGCAGCCGCACCATTTGTGGCGCGGCCGGTTGGGGATTCGTCGGCGGAGCTGCCGGCGCCGGAGCTCGCGGCCGTTGCGCCGGTGTCGAAACTACCAGCGGCACAGAGGGCGCAGGCCGCGCGGGTGGTCCCGAAGTGAAACCCGGGTTTTGAGCCGGCGGTGGCGGCTGTGCCACCAGCGCCGGTGGTTCGGCATCATCCGCCTCATCCGAGTCATCCGAGTCATCCGAGTCGTCGGAGTCATCCGGTGCCTTGGCTCCTTTCGAAACTGACGGGGCTGGCTGGCCAGGATGAAAGACTGGGGCAACTTGAGCAAAGCTCCAGTTGGCCGCGGCCAAAAACAAAACCGCCAAAAATCGCGACACGAAGTTAATGGTGGCGAAGATGCTATCAGACCCGTGATAGCGGGTCAATTCGCTTCCAAGCGCAATGCGCTTGCCCGCCGTAGCCTTGGCGAAGGCGGGGTTCTTTAGCGCTTCACGAGATTTTCGGGATGACCACACTCAAGCTGGACATCGACCGCGATCTCATATTAAGAATGTCATGCTTCGAAATGCCAATCTCCCCCAGCTCATGAAAAATTTCCTTCGAGTCTTTGCAGCTGCTCTCTGCGCGATTGCCGGAACAACTTTCGCCGATGATTTCAAAAGTCTGACCATTGCGAGTAGAGACACTCAACCTCTCCCGCGAATCCATGGCGATCAGTTCATGGTGATTCGTAATTTCACGCAAGAGGACCTTGTTACTACCCGCGGCGTAGTAACGGTCACCAAACCCCCGAGTGCGCCTTCATCGGTTAGTGTCCTGAGCGCAGCCATTCTCACTGCGTTCCCGCCAGATGTTATTAATAATGTCATCATCGCTGGCCCGGCGGAAGTTTCGGTTACTTGTGGAGATACGACCGGAAGCTGTTTCATCTCCTTCAAGAAAGACAGCAACTAGTTGCTCGCTAACGGCACATGAAAAGCGCCGCGTCGCTTTTGGTTTTTCTTTGCATTACTTCGGTCATTCTCGTTGCCAACGATTTCAGGACCAAAGTAGTCACGAGCACCACTTCGTTTAGCACCGACGTTCCTGATCACTATCACCTCCGGATATTCAACTTCACTCAGGACGGAGGAACTACCCGCGGGGTAGTGGTTGCGGCCGCGGCCACGCCAACCGCGACTCCGACACCAACTCCAATTCCCGCGCCGACACCGACACCGATTCAGACTGACTTGACCGCCACCAAGACCGATAATGTGGGAGGCCACACAGTTTTTCCCAACCCATGGACATGGAAAATCCACGTTGCAAACGGCGGCAATGTGTCGGGCGGCTTCGCTTCTGGAAACACCATCCTGAGCGACAATCTGCCGAACAGCACTATCGCCTACGGAGCGCCTACCGTGAGCAACCAAACAGGCGTCACGGGTACCATCAATTGCAGCATCGCTAGCAGTAATCTCACCTGCACCGCCTCAGGAGCAGTTACAATCGCGCCGGCCGGTTCTTTCGACGTATCATTTTCAGCGAATGCTACGGCGACTGGAAGTTATGCGAACCCGCGCTCGGGCGGCGGTTGTTCGGTGGACCCAATCAATGTGGTCGCGGAGAGCAATGAAAGTAACAACACCTGTGCGGACACGGTGGTTAGCGGTACGCCCACTCCAGCTCCAACTCCGACTCCGCCTCCACGGGCAGTGCTCACCGCGGCGATTATCGACTCCGGGTCCGCACCGGAGTTTATCAAACAAGTGGTGATCGACGGACCTGCGCGCATAACGGCGACGTGTCCCGATCCAAACGCGACCTGTGTATTAACTTATCAGAAAGAGCCCGAAGCTACGCCAACATCGACTCCTACGCCGACGCCCTAAATGCGAACGCGACTGTGTTGTTTAACGATTTGTTTTGTAGTCGCCGCTGCTTTTGGATCTCTCCGGGCGGCCGAACCGAAATCAGAAATTGAAAGTGTTCTGCGCGCGCAGCAGGACGCGTGGAATCGCGGTGCGGTCGAAGAATTCATGAACGGCTACTGGCGATCCGAGAAAACCGTTTTCGTTTCCGGCAATGAAGTCTCGCGCGGGTGGCAAAAAGTGCTGGATCGTTACAGGAAGAAATATTCGGATCGCACGGAAATGGGAACGCTCGCCTTTGAGGAGCTCGATATCACGGAGTTGAGCAACGATTCCGCGGTCGTACTGGGAAGGTGGGCTTTATATAATGGTAAGGTCATGGGGCCGCATGGCCGCTTCACATTAATTTTTCGCCGCTTCCCCGACGGCTGGAAAATCATTCACGACCACACGAGCGCCGCCGAAAAATAATTCCATTAACACCGCGCTTTAGCGCGGTGGGAACCTGACCTCTACAGATCGAAACCGTTTAAACGGTTTCTGCGCTAGTAGATCGCGAGCACACCGGGCTGAAGCCCGGTGTTATCGAGATCAGGTCTTGCTCAGCCGCGTCAGCAATTTTTCGTGGATGTTGTCGAATCCGCCGTTGCTGAAAACGACAACTACGTCTTCCCGTTTCAGCAGCGGCACAATTCGATCGACAATCGCGTCCGCGTTTTTTTCATAAAACGCCGGACGACCGTCTTCGGAAATTTCTTTTACCAACGCTTCCGGATGCAAACGTTCCGCTTCCGGGATTTGTTCGAGTCGCGCCACTTGTGCGATGAAGACGCCGTCTGCCACCTTGAGCGCTTCCGGAAGTTCCTTTTGAAAAATCGCGCGCCGGGTTGTGTTCGAGCGCGGCTCGAAGATCGCCCAAAGCCGCTGACCCTGATAACGCTGCCGCAACGCTTGCAACGTCTGCCCGATCGCCGTCGGATGATGACCAAAGTCGTCGATCACTTTGACGCCGCCCGCTTCGCCGCGCACTTCCTGCCGCCGCGCAATTCCCGAAAAACTTTTCAGCGCATGGTCGATCTTCGATTTCGGCACGTCGTAAAAGCGGGCCGCGCTCGCGGCCATCGCGGCGTTGCGCACGTTGAATTCGCCGACCAGCGGAATTTCGTAAACGTCGTCGCCAAGTTTGAACTGCGAACCCTCGGGCGAATACGCGACCTCGCGAATCCGTTGCGCGCAATTTTTTGAAAAGCCGACTTCCACCATTTGCGCCAGACAATCTTTCGCGACTTCCACGCAGTTCTGATCGTCGCCGTTGACCAAAACCATTCCGTTTTGCGGTACGACGTTGAGCAAACGGCGAAAACTCAGTTTGATCTCATCGAGATTGTTGAAGATGTCGGCGTGATCGAACTCGATGTTGTTCACGATCACCAATTCGGGCAGGTAATGGACGAACTTCGAGCGCTTGTCGAAAAACGCGCTGTCGTATTCGTCGCCTTCGATCACGAAATATTTGGAATCGTTCAAGCGCGCGCCCTGTCCGAGATTTTTCGGAATACCGCCGATCAGATAACCGGGTTTGCGCCCGCCTTTCTCCATGATCCAGGTCAGCAACGACGTGGTCGTGGTTTTTCCGTGGGTGCCGGTAACGACCAGGTTGTGTTTGCCGCGGAGAAAATAATTTTTCAAAGCTTCGGGCAACGAGAGGTAGAAAAGTTTCCGATTCAGGACGGCCTCCACTTCCGGATTGCCGCGCTTCATCGCGTTGCCGATTACGACCACATCGGCGTCCGCCGGAATGTTTTCCTTGCCGTAACCCTGATGAAGCTTAATCCCGTGCTCTTCGAGAAAGATCGACATCGGCGGATAAACACTCTCGTCCGAGCCGCTGATCTTGAATCCGCGCTCCTGTAACGCAGCCGCCACCGCGCCCATGGCCGTGCCGCAAATCCCGATGAAATGAAATTTTTTCGGCGCAGCCTTCGTCACGCGGATTCTTTACGCCGCGTCCGCGACTTTGGCTACTGAAAGCAGATTACCAACCCGCGAATCACGCGAATCATACGAATTTTGGAAATCGGATTTTGAAAACTTCCGGCGCCGCATTCGCGTCTATTCGCGTGATTGGCGGGCAGTTCTACTTCTTTTTAAACACCTCGACCGCGTTCCAGGCTTCGTCCGGCGGCGATTGCTCGAATTCTAACGCGCTCGCGAGATACATTTTCCCCAGCGTGTCGTCCGGATAAAATTCGAGAAAGTGTGAAAACAGAATCTTGGCGTCTTTGAAGTCACGTTTTCGGAACTTGACGACCGCCTCCTCGTAAGCTTGCAGCCATTTCAAAAACTCTGGATCGACATCGTCGGCGCGCGCGCCGATCAGCGTGAAGATCTCCACCGGTTCCGTCTTTCCTTTCACCTGCGCGCGCGCGACTGACCGCAAATGAAAATCGTCGCGGACAAGATCGGCCGCGCTTTGCCCGACCAGAATATCAACGGAATAAACGCGCGTGAGCGCTTCTAATCTAGAGGCGAGATTCACCGCGTCGCCGATCACGGTTGGATCAAGCCGTTCGTGTGGTTCGTAGGAACCGATATTGCCGACAACGGCTTCGCCATGATTAATGCCAATGCCGAAGGCGAGCGGATCAATTCCCTCGGCTTGCCATGCCGCATTCAGCTTCGGCATTTCGCGCCGCATCCCGAGCGCGGCGCGCACCGCCGCCTTTGCATCTTCGGCCGCGCCGTGACTGCTCACGTTCCCCCAAACCGCCATGATCGCGTCGCCGATAAATTTATCGAGCGTGCCGCCGTTATCGAACACCATTGGCACCATCGCGCTCAGATAACGATTTAGCTGCGCGACGAGCACGGTTGGATCGGCTTTCTCCGATAGGCTCGTGAAACCGACCAGGTCCGAAAACAGCACGGTCACCGGTTTGCGTGAGCCGAGCATCGAGCTGTAAAAGCCGCCCGGGTTATCGAGAATTTCTTTGACCAGATTTTTCGAAACGTAACGCTCGAGCGTGCGGCGGGTGCGCAATTTCTCCAATCGTTCGAGCGCGTATTCAAAACCAAGCCCGGAAAGTCCGCTGGTCAGAAACGCGCTCACCGGCGGCACGACCATCAACAACAGACCGACGCGATCGTAAAGAATTCGCGCCAGACCAAGATAAGCTGCGGCGATAGCGAGTAGCGTGACAAAACACAGAAATGGCCGGCGCAAAAAAGTGACTACAGTCCAAGCCGTTAGTCCCCCTAGCAAAACCAAAACAAAGTCGACCTTGATCGGAGTCTCCGAAAGAAATTCATGGTCCAGCGTGGCCGCAAGCGCGTGCAAATGCATCGCCGCACCCCAAAGTCGCGTATTGATCGGCGTAGCGACGACGTCGTGTTGAATCTCCGCCGACGAACCGACGATAACGACCTTGTTCTTAAAAAATTTCCCGTCGTCATAGTTGCCGTGCCATGTCGCAGGGAGGAAGACCTCGTACAACGGGCGCGGGTAGTAGGCTTCGATGGATCCAAAGCGGATCGCATGAGCATCAATGTCCGACGGCACGGCATCGGCGCGGCCCAGCTTCGCGGCAGCCCTCGCAACAAATGACGTATAAATTTTCTCGCCCTGATATTCAGGTTGATCGGCCAACCAGCGGTCGGAAACATGAAAGCGCGAGCGCCGAACTACCCCATCAAGGTCGCGCCAGTAATTTATAAAGCCGACTCGATCATCATCCTCCTGAGGCGCTGGAATCAGCGTCTTGCTTGGGAGAACCAGTTCGAAGTTATGCTGATCGTCAAAATTGCACGCGATCACCACCCGGTCGCGATACTTGTCCAGGGCGGCCTGAAATGCGGGATCTGCATCGGTGCTCCCGCCGAATACGATGTCGAACATCACGAGGCGCGCGCCGGCGCTGAAAAGTTTATCCATCAGCACCGCCCAGACTTCACGCGACCATGGATACGGATGCGCGGCCATTAATCGCAGTGCCGGATCCTGAGCAATCTCGCCCGGATCAACCGCGTCGAGGATCAACGATTGCTGATCGATCCCGAGAAAAACAAAATCCGAATGCGTCGCGGTTTTTCTCCCCTCTTTTCGAAGCACATCGGAAAAACTGCGTTCGCCGCTCCAAACGGTCGAAAGAAATGGGGCGCCCGGAAAAAAGTGCGCCAATGCGACCAGGCCGGTCCAGAAAAACGCGATCAGACTCAGGATCAACAGCCGATGCCGATGGAGCCAATGCACGAATGCATTCTACCAAAGAATGCAACAATGACGAAGCTCGAATGACGAATGTCGAAGAAGCATCAGAAGATTCGGTTCATATGTTCGTGCTTCGGTCATTCAATCTTCCTTCGTCATTCGGCATTCGACATTCGTCATTTTCCCGCTACGTTTCGCGTTCCGAAAAGAATTCGGTTCATCTTTCCACCTGTCCCGCGCTGCGGGACTAATCAGCGAGCGAGGTCGGAAAGATCGATTAATTAAGAACAGCGCGCTGAACGAGGAGTCCCGAAGTAATTCGGGGCAAAACAACAATGCCAAGAGCCACTAATGCGCCGGCCAGCCGTGCGCGACGCAAACGCGTCATCAAGTCCGCCAAAGGTTATCGCGGTCGCCGATCAAAACTTTTCCGTTACGCCAAAGACGCGACCATGAAAGGCAAATATTGGGCCTATCGCGACCGCAAAACTCGCAAGCGTAATTTTCGTTACTTGTGGATCCTACGGCTCAACGCCGCCGCGCGCGCCAACGGAATGACCTACAGCCGGTTCGCCGAAGGATTGAAAGCCGCCGGCATCGGACTCGACCGCAAAGTACTGGCCGATCTCGCCGTGACTGACGAGAACGCGTTCAAGTCAATTGTCGATCAAGCGAAAAGCGCGCTGGAAGACAAAAAGAAAAAGAAAGCGGCGTAGATTTTTTGGTAGCGGCCCCGAAAGCATTCGGGGCCGCACTTATTGATTGAGCGTTGGACGTTGAGCGTTCAACGTTTGCTATTTCATGCCGCATCCACTTCAAGATCTTCAAACAGCTGCGCTGGCGGAAATAAACGCTGCACCTGACGAGCAAGCGCTCGAAGCCGCGCGCGTGAAATACCTCGGCCGCAGCGGCAGCATTTCGAACTGGGGCGAGCAAATGAAAACGCTCGCCAAGGACGAGAAGCCGGTCGTCGGCAAATTGCTCAACGAAGTTCGCACCGCCGTCACCGCCGCGATCGACATACGCGCACAGCAATTTCGATCACAAAAAGAATCGGGCGCGCGCTCTAAGATCGACATCTCACTGCCCGGCACGCGACACGAGATCGGCGCGCTCCATCCACTCACCCAAATGTGGGAGCGATCGATCGAAATTTTTCGGCGAATGGGTTTCGCGCTCGCCGACGGGCCGGACGTCGAAGACGAATGGCATTGTTTCGACGCGCTCAACACACCGCCCGATCATCCCGCGCGCACTGAGCAGGACACGTTTTATTTGCCGGATGGTCGATTGCTCCGAACCCACACTTCGACCGTTCAGATTCGCACGATGGAATCAGCGGCGCCACCGATCCGAGTGATCGCGCCCGGTGCGGCGTATCGAAATGAGGAGATCAATGCGACCCACAGCGCACAGTTTCATCAGATCGAAGGCTTATATGTCGATCAAAACGTCGGCGTTGCGGATCTAAAAGGGGCGCTCGAATTTTTCATGCGCGAGCTGTTTGGTGCCGGAACGGAGGTCGAATTTCGGCCGCATTATTTTCCGTTCACCGAACCGAGTCTCGAAGTTTATGTGAAATCGAAAGCGCTCAAAGGCGGCGAGCAATGGATTGAAGTCGCTGGCTCGGGCGTGGTGCATCCCGCCGTTTTCGAGCAGGTCAACAAAGCGCGCGGCGACAAAGCTTACGATCCTGAAAAGTGGAGCGGTTACGCGTTCGGCCTCGGCATGGACCGCCTCGCCATGATCTTGTTCGACATTCCCGACATTCGCTTGTTCTCGCAAAACGATTTGCGGTTTCTCCGCCAGTTCGCATGAAATTTTCCGTTAACTGGCTGCGCGAATTTGTCGAACTTCCAAAAGATTCGGAAGACATCGCAACTTTGCTGACGCGCGCGGGTGTCGAGACCGAAAACATCGAAACGCGCGGCGCGAAGATCGACAGAGTGATCGTTTCCCAAATCACTGCGTCGTCGCGCCACCCGAATGCCGATCGCTTGACGGTTTGTGAAGTTAACGATGGCAGCGGAACGAAACGCCAGATTGTTTGCGGTGCGACCAATTACAAGGTGGGTGACAAAGTCCCGCTCGCGTTCCCCGGCACAAAATTGCCGAACGGAACCGAGATTCGAAAAAGCAAACTCCGCGGTGTCGAGAGCGAAGGAATGTTGTGCAGCGCGATTGAGCTCGGCCTCGGTTCGGACGCCGCCGGTCTTTTGATCTTGTCACCGGAAGCGAAGGTTGGCGCTCCGATCACCGATCTTTTCCCAAGCGATACGATTCTCGACGTCGAGATTACGCCCAATCGCGGAGATTTACTTAGTCACTTTGGTCTGGCGCGCGAGATTGCCGCGCTGACTGGAAAGAAACTGCGCGCTGAAACTCGACCGTTTAAAGCGGTCAAGTTCGCAACCGCTGGTATCAAAATCTCCGCCCCGCGCGAATGTCCATTTTTCTCCGCGCGCAAGATCGAGAAGGTGAAAGTCGGTCCCAGTCCGCAATGGTTGCGGTCGAAGATCGAGAGCGTCGGCATCCGTTCGATCAACAACATCGTCGATATTTCAAACTTTGTGATGCTCGAGCTCGGCCAGCCGACCCACGCGTTCGACGCTGACAAATTGAAAGGCGGGATCAATGTGCGACTCGCGCGCGATGGAGAGAAATTTCTCGCCCTCGATGGAAAGACTTATTCGCTGAAACCGGACAATTGCGTCGTAGCCGATCAAGAGCGCGCGGTTGGAATCGGCGGGGTGATGGGCGGCGAAGAAACCGGTGTGACGGAATCGACGAAAAACATTTTGCTCGAAGCGGCTTATTTTTTACCGGCAAGCATTCGTCGAACCGCGCGAAATTTGAATCTGCCGAGCGACGCAAGTTATCGGTTTGAGCGCGGCGTCGATCCGGGGATGATTTTACGCGCATCGCAGCGCTCGACCGAATTGATTCGTGAGATCGCAGGCGGAAGTCCGGCAACGGAAGTTGGAGCTGCTGGCAAGGTTCCGGCGAATCCAGCGGACGTTTCGTTGAATTACGAAAAGTGCGATCGAGTCATCGGAGTCGCGATCAAAGCGAAGACTGTAGACGAAATTCTAACCGGGTTTGGTTTGAAGAAAACCAGCGCCGCGAAAACAACGAGATGGAAGATCCCGAGTTACCGCCGGGATTTGCAGCGTGATGTCGATCTTATCGAAGAAGTGGTGCGCGCTTACGGCGCAGACCAAATCCCTGGCGTGGAGCGGGGCCGTTATTCGGCTTCGAGCGTGGCCGATCATGCGCACGATTTGGAATCGACGTGGCGAAACAGACTAGCCGCGGTCGGTCTCTACGAAGTGCGCACATCAAAATTGTTGCCGCGCGAACGATTCGCCTTCAGCGAAGGAGCGATCGAACTGCGAAATCCGCTCAGCGAAGACGCCGTCGCATTGCGACCGAGCATTCTAGCCGGACTGGTGGCCGTTCTCGATCGAAACATCCGGGCGGGCGCGGAACGCGTCGCAATCTTTGAGATCGGGCGCACCTTCATCCCGCCCTCTGGAAAAGAAGAACGACATCTCGGCATTTTGCTCTGGGGAAATGTCGCGGCCGCGGCCGATTGGCGATCTCAAACAAAGCGCAGTCTCGATCTGTTCGATCTCAAAGGCGCCCTTGAGTCCGCAGTTCCAGATTTGTCGTTTCACCCGGGGAAATTTCCTGATCTCGCGCTGCCAGTCGACATTTACTCGGGCGATCGCATAATCGGTTTCGGCGGACAACTTTCAGCGCGCAAATCGAGCGCGCCCGGACCAGTGTTCGTCGCTGAACTCCATGCCGACGTTCTTTTAACTCGCGACCAATCGGAGAAAAAGTTTCGCGAACTTGAGAAATTTCCGGCCGTAACTCGCGACATTGCGATGATTCTTCCGAAAGAAACTTCCCACGAAAAAATTTTGCGCGCGATTGAAGAGCCGCGCGAACCGCTCTTGGAGAGCGTTGAGCTGTTCGACTTGTTCAGCGGCGGCGAAATTGGAGCGGCGCGCAAGTCGCTCGCATATCGATTGACATATCGAGACCGGAGTCGCACACTGACGAGTGAGGAAGTGAGTGCGGTGCACGCGAAAATTCGCGAGCGTTTGCAGCGCGACCTCGGCGCAGAATTGCGCGAGTAGTTCTTTGAGAGTGAGAGCCGCTCGTTGAGGGTTGGGAAGGAAACCAGTGCTTTCCACTCAACTCTCAACCAGCGGCTTTCGAATTTACCCTGCGATGTTCGAGATTGAGGTGACGTCCCCGAACCGATAGTTGATTAAGCAAAGGAGGCTTGGTTGGTGCGGAGAATGGCACGCCTTCATTGGAAGTCAGATTCCGCAGCGACGGTCATCCGCCGTTTACCGAAAGGGAACGGGAGATTCACCTGAACGGCACCTGTGGGGTAAAATTTTAAGAATGCCCGAGTCGAATTTTTCGATTCGGGCATTTTTTTGTCGCCGCAATTTGAAATTCGCTCATTAAGATCGACAATCACCCGCGATGCGCGCCCTGCTCGCTCTCGAAGACGGAAAATATTTCGAGGGCGAATCATTTGGCGCCACCGGCACCCGAGTCGGTGAGATCTGCTTCAACACCGCGATGACCGGTTATCAGGAAGTGCTGACCGATCCTTCGTATCGCGGCCAGATCGTGGCCATGACTTATCCGCTGATCGGCAATTACGGGATCAATTCGGTCGACCAGGAAAGCCTATCGCCGCACGTCCGTGGGTTCGTGATCGAAGAATTAAGCGAAGCGCCGAGCAACTGGCGCTCCGAAATGTCGCTCGATGAATATTTGAAAAAATGGGAGATCCCCGGCGTTCAGGGAATCGACACCCGCGCGCTGACACGGCATCTGCGCACGCGCGGCGCGATGAAGGCGTGCCTGACCACTGAGAAGATGTCGATCCAAAACGCGGTGCAGCGGGCGGTCGATGGCGAAGGCGTGATCGGAATGGATTACGTTCGCGAAGTTTCGACACCGGAAATTTATCAATGGGATCCGGAGGACAAATTGAGCCAGCCATGGTCGATCCAAAATGGCGACGGCGACAACAAACCGAAACTACCGCCGATTCGGTTTCGGGTTCTGGCTTACGACTACGGGATCAAACAAAATATTTTGCGCCTGCTCCGGCAAAAAGGTTTCGGCGTCACAGTCGTACCCGCTTCAACAACGGCAGAGCAAGCGCTCGCGCTCAATCCCGACGGAATTTTTCTCTCAAACGGCCCCGGCGATCCATCGGCGTTGCCGTATGCGCACAGGACCGTGGCGGATTTGATCGGGAAGAAGCCGATCTTTGGAATTTGTCTCGGCCATCAGATCCTCGGCTTCGCGTTCGGCGGCTCGACATTCAAACTAAAGTTCGGTCATCGCGGCGCCAATCAGCCGGTGAAAGATTTAAAAAGTGGGAGGGTTGCGATCACTGCGCAAAACCACGGCTTCGCGGTCGATCCGAAATCGCTCCCGAAAAATGTCGAAGTCAGTCACATTAATTTGAATGACAACACGGTGGAAGGCTTGCAGCACAAAGAATTGCCAATCTTCAGCGTCCAGTATCATCCCGAGGCCGCGCCCGGCCCGCACGACGCTTCGTATTTCTTCTCGCAATTCGCCGATTTGATCGAAGGCAAAAAAAGCCGAAAGTGATTCATGTTTAACTCAACGCGATTTAAAACTTTTAGGACGATCTTCTCAGTCATCGTCATTACTTCAGTTGCCACCGCGCCGTTGGCATTCGCCCATGACGAACACGGCAAATCAGATGCGGCCGGTGAAAAATCCGTGACCGGCGAAATCGTCGACATGATGTGCTATGTCGATCACAACGCGATTGGCGAAAGTCACGGCCAATCATGCGGCGCGAAGTGCATCAAAGGTGGCGGCCCGGTCGGAATCGTCAGTGACGGGAAAGCGTATCTGGTCGTCGGCGAACACAAACCGATGAACGACCAGTTGGCCGAGTACTGCGGAAAAACGGTGACGCTGAAGGGCAAATTGGCCGACCGCGGCGGCATCGCGATGCTCGAGAACGCTGAGATCGTCAAGAAATAATCACGACGACATTCGCAGCGCGATTACTTCGCGCAGCATGCGCAGGCTGTCGTGAATCACGCGCACCTTGCTGCCTTCGGCATGGTTCCAGCGCACCGGGATTTCGCGCATTCGCAATCCGGCGCTGTGCGCTAGAAAAAGAAGTTCGACGTCGAATGCGAAGCCGACGGTATGCGCTTTTTCAAGTATTGGCCGGCAGACATCGAGCCGAAATGCTTTGAAACCGCACTGCGTGTCCCAAAACGGCATTCCGGTCGCAAGTCGCACGATCAAATTGAAAACGCGTCCGGCCTGCTCACGTCGCCACGGCTGGTGAATGCCGATCAGTTTTCGGTCGAGCGCGCGCGAACCAAACGCAAGATCGACATCTCCTCTCGTGATCGGTTCGATCACTTTCGGAATTTCACTCAGCGGCGTCGAAAGATCAGCGTCGAAAAACAATCCGATGGGTTTGGTTGCGGCGAGCAATCCAGTTCGCACTGCCACGCCTTTGCCGCGATTCGGAAAGTTCTCGAGCAATCGTGCCTGGATTTTTGCGTCGCTTAGAACTTTGCGAACAATCGTCGGAGTCGCGTCGGTCGAACCGTCGTTGACCACAATCAATTCCGCGTCCGGACTTTCCGCGGAAAGATAATCGAGTGTCGCATGGACGGTGTCCCCGATCCGCGCAGCTTCGTTATAGCAGGGAATGACAACGGAAAATGACGGCAGCATCAATTGAGTTGTAGAGGCGCTCGCCGCGGCGAGCGCCTGTTATCTGTAAATCTCGGTCACGAACTTCCCGTTTGGATCGACATATCCCCGGTACATTCCTGAAGTGTTGAACGGGAGCGCGATCTTGCCGCTTTTGTCGATCACGATCATGCCGCCGGTGCCGCCGAGTTTTGCGATTTTGTCGATGACGGCGACACTCGCTTCCTCCACGGTTTTGCGGCGATACTCCATCAGCGCTGAAACGTCGTGCGCAGCCGTGGCCATGATAAAAAATTCGCCGTCACCGGTGCCGGACACCGCGCAGGTGGCGTTGTTCGCGTAAGTGCCGCCCCCAATGACCGGTGTGTCGCCAATTCGCCCGCTAAGTTTGTTTGTCTTGCCGCCGGTTGAAGTTGCGGCGGCTAAATTTCCATTTCGATCCAACGCCACGGCGCCGACGGTCCCATGCAGGTCCTGATCGGTAATGATGAACTTCTTGTCACCGTTAGCGCCGCTTTTTTCAGCCGCTTTCGTTTTCTGAAGCGCGTCCCAGCGTTCCTGGGTGAAAAAATATTTTTGATCGACGAGTTCGACGCCGTGTTCTTTGGCAAAGCTTTCCGCGCCGTCGCCGGCCATCATTACATGTGGCGATTTCTCCATCACGAGTCGCGCGAGACTAATCGGGTTCTTGACGTGCTGGACAGCAGCGACGGCGCCAGCCTTGAGCGTCTTGCCGTCCATGATCGCGGCGTCCATTTCGTTGGTAGCGGCGGCGGTGAACACCGAACCTTTGCCGGCGTTGAAAAGCGGATCGTCCTCGAGTACGCGCACCGCCGCTTCAGTCGCGTCCAAACTCGAACCGCCATGCTGCAAAATGTCCCAGCCGGCTCGGAGCGCGTTTTCAATACCAGCGCGATACTCCCGCTCGCGTTCCGGCGTCATCTTGCCGCGCTCCATCGTTCCGGCGCCGCCGTGAACAGCTAATCCAATTTTATTTTCTTTCATCGAACTCATCTTGCCGAACTGTTGCGCATGAGCTAATGCCGCGACCGCGACCAGTCCGCAAATTAGAAAACATCGTCCGGCCATAAATTTTTTTAGCTTCCGAACAATTAGTCCGCGCTTCGGCGGTGCGCCAGCGAGAAGAAAACGCTTTTTCGGTTTCCTGAACTAGGGCAGCTTCCCTTCGACGATGGCTGTGCAAAAACAAAACTCGACCGAAGAAGTTCTGATCGGGGCGCCAGTAATTGCGCTCCAGGAGATCGGAGGGGTCTTCTGGAATTTCCTGCGCGAAGTGGGCAGCATGTTCTGGTTCATCGTCTACACGTTCCAGGAAACGATCGAGCGTGTGCGCGACGGACGAGTGCCGTTTCGCGCTATTAGTTTCTTCCGGCACGCCGAACGTGCCGGCGTCGAGTCCGTGCCGCTGGTCGCGCTGGTCTCATTTTTTCTCGGCCTGACCATGGCGTTGCTGACCGGTTATCAATTGCAACGCTTTGGAACGCAGCGACTGATTCCCGGTCTGGTGGCGATCAGTTTCACGCGTGAGCTCGGACCATTGCTGACCGGCATCATGCTCGCAGCGCGGATCGGCGCTTCCTTTACCGCCGAGCTCGGCACGATGACGGTTTCCGAAGAAGTCGAAGCGATCGAAGCGATGGGCATCGGGCCGCTGCGGTTCCTGGTCGCGCCGCGAATGCTCGCCTTATTTTTCCTGATGCCTTGTCTCTCAACGATTTCGAATATGTCCGCGATCTTCGCCAGCAGCCTGATCTCGAAAGCTTATTTCAGTATCGCGTTCCCCTACTTTCTCGATCTTGTTCGCGACTCGCTCTTGATTCGCGACCTCATCACCGGCGTGTTCAAGAGTTTCATGTTCGGTTTGCTGATCGCCGCGATTGCCTGTTACCGCGGTCTCAATGTCAAAGGCGGAGCGGCCGGGGTCGGAATCGCGACGACCTCGAGCGTCGTCACCGCGATCACGGTCGTGATCGGCGTTGATACGCTCTACAACATTGTTTACGTCAACTTTTTCCCAACATGAGCGAGAAGAATTCGCACATGGTCGAACTGCGCGACGTGGCCATGCAGTTCGAAGAAAAAAAAGTGCTCGATGGATGCTCACTTTCGGTCGAGCCCGAGGATCGCCTGGTGATCATGGGCCAAAGTGGCAGCGGCAAGAGCACCATCCTGCGGCTGATTCTGGGAATATTGAAACCCAGGGCCGGTTCGATTTTCTTCAAGCAATTCGAGATTACGCGTTTGAAGCGGCGCAAATTGCAGCAGGTGCGGCGGCACATCGGGATGGTTTATCAATACTCGGCCTTGCTCAGTTCGCGCAACGTGCGCGACAACGTTGCGCTTCCGCTCGAGGAGTTAACCGACAAGTCGCGCCAGGAGATCGACCAGATCGTGGATGAAAAACTGGACCTGGTCGGGATGAAGGAGGCGAAGAACCTGATGCCGTCGGAACTAAGCGGCGGGATGAAGAAACGCGTGAGTCTGGCGCGGGCCCTTGTCCTCGAGCCGGAATTGATCCTTTTCGACGAACCGGTGGCCGGTCTCGACCCAGTGATTGCGTCGGTCATCGACGAATTGATCATCAGCCTGACCGAGAAATCCAAAGTCACGTCGATTATCGTGACCCACGAAATGGACAGCGCCTTTCGCATCGGCACACGAATGGCTATGTTGTATCAAGGAAAAATCATCGAAGACGCCGAGCCCGAAAAATTCAAGCAATCCCAAAATCCAGTGGTCCGACAATTCTTGAGCGGCAGCACCGAAGGCCCGATTCTGGAAGGAAGCCAAGATGCAATTGCAAAAAAATGAAATCATGACCGGCCTGTTGGTGGTGGGGACCGTGGCCGTGCTCGTCTTTGTTTTGGTGTTGCTCGGCGCACCCGGACTTTTTCGTCCGCTCGTTACTTACAAAATCTACGTCGACAACGCCGCCGGCATTAAACAAGGCGCAGTCGTGATGCTCGCCGGTCGCAAGATTGGTCAGGTCCAAAAATTGTTCTCGCCGGTGTCACGTGAAGAGGAGCGTCGCGCTGAAGAAGCGGCCGCTGCCTTCGCTCCGCCGCAAACAAGTCCAACGCCGAGCCCGACGCCGGGAAAACCGAAATACGAAGCGCGCATCGACGTGCAGGTGGACCGGAACGCAGTCGTTTATCGCGACGCGCGGACACGTTTGATGCAACTGGGTTTGCTTGGCGACATGGCGATCGACATCACCCAGGGCACTGAAGCTTCCGGGCGAGCACGTGATGGCGAGATGTTTGCCGGCGAACGCAACCCCGATCTCGGCGAAGCCGCTGCGAAAATGCTGGAAATAATCAAGCCCGTCGCCGCCGAAGCGACCAATACGATGAAGGACCTTCAGCAGACTGCGCTAAATTTGAACCACATCACCGATGAGAACTCGGAGCTGAACCAAGCACTCGGTCAGGTGAAATTGTTTGGCGAACACATCGCCGACATGACCGCGCCGGAGAGTGCGCTCTCTCATTCTCTCAATAACATCGAGAAGATCAGCACTAGTCTGACCGAGAACAACAACATCGAGATCACACTCCAAAATCTGCGCAGCTCTTCGGAGAAATTGAAACTAACGATCAACGATCTCGGACCGACCGGTCAGAACATCAAGGAATTCAGCGAGACAATAAAAAGTCAGCCTTGGCGCCTGATCTGGCCGGGCACGAAAAAATCTCCCGAGAAATCGCCAACGCCCGCTTCCAGTGAAGCGACAATCACTGTTCGCAAAAGCGCGAAACCAAAAGCGAGCGCGACTCCAGTCGGCGGCGGTCGCTGATACGGGTTACGCCGCTTTCTTCGTTAATCGCGATTCCAAAAACTTCAGGACGGCGTTTTCACTCGAGCGAAGATCGACATCTTCCTTTTCCAACGCGTCTTCGGCCGTCCGCCTCAGTCCGTCGATCGATTTTTGATCGAGATAAGTTTCGAGCACTGCCGGGTGAACGTAACATTTCCGGCAAATCGCCGGCGTGTTGCCGAGAATCTTGGCCACGGCGCTGATTGCGGTTTTAATGTTCGCCTTCGCCTGCTTTCCGTTCTCGAATTTCTCCTGGGCATTGAGCGCGATTGCGGTCAGGACCGTTCCCGCCCAGGTTCGAAAATCTTTGGCGCTGAAATCTTCGCCGGTAATTTCGCGGAGGTACTCATTGACGTCCTGTGAACTGATGTCACGCACCTCGCCGTCATCGTCGAGATACTGAAACAAGTCCTGGCCGGGCAAATCCTGGAGCCTGGAAATAATTTTCGCGATCCGCCGATCGGTCACGTCGACTTCATGCTCGCGCCCGCTCTTGCCGCGAAAACGGAAGCGCAACTTCGCGCCTTTGACCTCCACATGTCGATCTTTCATGGTCGTAAGGCCGAATGATTTATTGTCGCGCGCGTACTCTTCGTTGCCGATGCGAATGAACGTGCGCTCGAGTAATTGCACGACCGTCGCCAGCACCTTGTTTCGCGGCAAACCCGGCAATTTTAAATCTCGCGCGATTCGTCGGCGGATTTTCGACAGCGCTTTGCCGAAGCTGATGATGCGGTCGTATTTGTTTTCGTCGCGAACTTCGCGCCAGCGCTCGTGATAAAGGTATTGCTTCCGACCGCGCGCGTCACGCCCAATGGCTTGGATGTGGCCGTTCGCTACCGGGCAAATCCAAACTTCAGTCCAGGCCGGCGGAATCGCGAGACGTTTGATCCGGAGAAGGCGCTGCTCGTCGCGGATTAGTTTTCCATCCGCGTCGAGCCAATCGAAATCGTCGCCTTTTGCCTTTCGCGTGTAGCCCGGCCGATCATCGCTGACGTAACGCAGACCGGCTCCCTCGGCTGCGTCCATCGCTTCCGCGACAAGCTTCGCGCCGTTGCCAGCTCCGTTTCCGTTTTTAACCCGAGGGTGCATGCTAATTTCGATTCGTAGGATGTCGTAGCTGCCGATGTCATCATCGGCAGTTTTAATCTCTGCCGCCAGAGACGGCGGCAGCTACAACGGTCGATTAATCACTACGACGCGCTGAATGCGCGTTTCATTCAAGAGTGGGAGCCCGATAAGTCAAACGCTAGGTCCATCTCGAGTTCGCGCTTCGGAAGATCTTTTATGACCGCTGGCGGAATAGGCGGGATCTTAACCTCCGCTAAAGCTTGCCGCACGACCTTCTCCGCTGCGTCATTCGAGCTATTACTAAGAATCATGATCTTGGCGATCCGGCCATCGGCACGGATTACGACGTGCACTTGCAGTTTGCCCAGCGCGACTACGTCGCCGTACCGCTCCATGAGCGCGTACCAGCGCGGACCGATCAGGTCGAACACCGTCTTTTGGTACGCAGCGAGTGCTGGGTTTGTCGGCTTTTGTTCGGTTTTTCGCTGAGGCTGAGAGAAACAAGGCAACGCGCTTAGCAAACAAACGCCAATTATGGCCGATCGAACGATCAATTTCATTTGGGGGGATTATTTCAATTCACGAGCCGTAGCTCTTGGTGAATTTTTTCTTCGACTCGGATTCAGTCGAAGCGATCGGCGGTTGCTCCGGCGCGCTTGTCGACTTGTCCGCCGTAGGCTCGGCGGAGGAGGATGCTTCAGGTTTCGACTCGGGTGCAGGTTGCGCTGCACCTTTCGGCGCCTGCCGCGCCACTTCGACGTAGACCATCTGCAAATTCGAGAGCGTGTTGCGGAGAACGGTCGATTCGTCGTTCGTCAGATTGCCGCGCGTTTTTTCCTGAACCATCGCCAGTTGATCGATGAACATTTTCGCGAGCTCAAGATTGACTTCGCCTTCGCCGGTTTTCGGATTCGGAATCTGACCGAGAAACAGCGCCGCGTTCTGCGCGTGCATCATCACAAACTCGATGAAGCGCTGCGAAAGCTCGCCGCTCTGAGTGCTGGTTTGGACTTCAGCCATGGTTCACTTTTGTTTCGCAACTGGAGATGCGTCTGGCCTGCCCGCCGTAGCCTTGGCGGAGGCGGACGGTCGGACCGTCGCTAAAACATACGGTTGATCGCGAAAATATTTTGCGGCCATTTGCTTGGTTTCATCCAGTGTCACAGCTTCGACCTCACGCTCAAGCGATTTGTAATGGTCGAAGCCGAGCCCGTAAAGCTCGTCGAGCGCGCATTGGTAGCCGAATGAGTCGTTGCTCTGCATCGCGATTTGATGCTGACCGATCAATTTCTTTTTCGCGCGTGCTAACTCTTCCTTCGTCAAACCTTCGCTCGCCAGTTTCCGGATCTCGTCGAGCAACGCGGTCTTCACCGGTTCGATTTTTTGCGGATCAGTGCCGAGATAAAACGCGAACAGACCCGGCACCAATCCCTCCATCTGGCTGGCACCCACGTAATAGGCCAGTCCCATTTGCTCGCGAATGCGAATGAAAAAGCGCGAGCCGAGATCGCTGCTCGCCTCGTCGATCAGCTCCAGAGCATGTCGATCTTTGTTGAACATATCGACTCCGCGATAGCCGACCATGATAACGCTCTGCGCTTTTTCCTTATGGTTTTCGACACTCTCTGTTTTCGTGATGGGCGCCGGCGGCCGCGCATCGGTTAGCGCGAGCGACCCGGGTTTCATTGCGCCGAGCGCTTGCTCGAAGAGTTGTTTCACTTCCGCAGCGTTCACGTTTCCGAAAACTGAAATCACACCATTTTTTGCGACCAGATATTTATCGCGAAACCCGATCAGATCTTTTTGGGTGAGACGCTGGACCGATTCCGGTGAGCCATTAGCACGCAAGGCGTAGGGGTGATCGCCGAAAAGAGCCTTTCGCAGAATGTTGCGCGCGACTGTCGTCAACTGTTCCTCTTCTTGTTTAATGCCGGCAATCTGAACTTCCTTTTCGCGCGCGACCGCTTTCTCCGGAAAGTTTGCGTTGAGCAAAACGTCGGACAACAGATCGACCGCTGTCTTCAGGTCCGGCTTCATCACATGAACGCCGACACTCATGCTGTTGTTGCCGGCATCGCTCGAGATCGATCCGCCGATGGCTTCGATCTGATTCGCGATTTGCTCGGCGGTGCGCGTCTTTGTTCCTTTAAGCAACGCGCGCGCAGTCAACCGCGTGATTCCATTCGTCTCTGGAGTTTCGGCGAGCAATCCGCTGCGAAAGGCGGCGCTTATCGAAACCAGCGGCAAGCGCGAATCTTCGCGCACGAGCAGGCGCAGACCATTGGAAAGCTCGAACTTCTGAATTTCAGCGATCGCGGGCGGTTTCGATGCCTCTTGTTTTGCGGCGAGCGAACCTTTCGGATTCAGCGACGTCACGGTCAGGTTTTGATCGACCAGATATTTCGCGGCGACGCGGCGAATATCGTCCAGCGTTACTTTTTGGACGGCAGTCAGATAGTCGCGGCTGAAATTCAGGTTCCGGGTGAGCATCCAGTTTGATCCGAGATCGGAGGCTTGCCCGCGCATAGTCGTGAGCGCGCCGAGATGATTACTGAGCGACATCTTTTTTGCTTTCATCAACTCATCCGCGGTCACGCCGGCTTGTTTCACTTCGGCGATCATCTGCAAGATCAACTTCTCCGCGGCGTCGCGCTTCTTTGGATCGACAGTCGCATCCACGCCGAACAATCCGGGATCGCCCGGGGTATAGGAAAATGCCGAAACGCCGAAAGCGAGACCTGCTTCTTCGCGGACCCGCCGATATAAACGCGAACTGCGTCCCTCACCCAGAATCGTCGAAAGCAAATCGAGCGGCGGAACATCCGGATGCGTGATCTCGGGAATATGCCACGCCAACGAGAGCCGGCTTAGTTCAGTGGCGAATTCATTGTGAACTTCGCGCCGGCCGAGTTGCGGCGGTTCTTCCGGAACAAACACGGGCTTAAGCGATTTCTCGGGATAACTTTTGAAGAAGTCGGCCAGTTGTTGATGCACTTTCTCTCCATCGACATCTCCCACCACGATGAAAGTGAGATTGTTCGGCACGTAACGCGATTTGTAGTACTGCATCACCTGCTCTTGCGTGAGCTGGTTGTAAATTTCCAGCTCACCGATCACCGGCAGTCGATAAGGATGGCGCTGATACGCGGTCGCAAAGAGCAGCAACCCAGCCTGGCGATCGGGATCGTCCAAGCCCATCGCGAACTCGCGACGAATCACCTCTTGTTCTTTGGCGTATTCTTCCGGCGGCAACGTGGAGTTCATCATCGCGTCGGACAAAATCGCGAGCGCGGTTTGCACTCCATCTTTCGGCACGTCGATCCAAAAAACCGTGCGATCAAAAGAAGTATAAGCGTTGATGTAACCGCCGACGTCCTGGATTTTTTGCGCGATCGCATTACTCGATTGCGTTTTGGTCCCTTTGAAGAGCATGTGCTCGAGAATGTGCGAGAGACCGGCGCCCAATTTCTCGTCCTCGTAAATGCTGCCGGTGCCGCACCACGCCTGCACGCTCGCGACCGGCGCGCTTCGGTCTTCTTGCACGATCAACGTCAGGCCGTCGGGCAAGACCCATTTTTGCGCCGAGCTCGGGGGAAAAGTGATAACGGCCGACTCATCAACAGGGGAGCAGCTTTGTAAGTTCACCATGCTAAATACAATTCCAAAAATGAGCGCCACCCGCGGCGCCGCGCCCATCATACAATTTTGGGCGCTGGTAAACTTTTTGGGGCTTCGGTTTTTTTCTCGGGCGCAAACGGTCTCACGAACGCTTCCTGAAAATCGTAAACAGATTTGAAATCCTCGATTGAATCTTCGTCGGTCTTCCCAAAAATTCCGGCGCCGATGAGATTGAAAACCATGTGACCGATATCTTCGCAGGAGCGAATGCCCCAGCTATCGAACACCGTCACCACCATCGGCCCGAATTCCTTGAGCGCGTACTGCTTGACGCCTTCCAGTAGTTCCGGTCCGGAAACATGCCGCACGGTTGTGCCTTTCGCTTTCTTCTGCTGCTTGGTCGTGAAGTCGAGCGAGTCGCGCAAAAAAACGTAGGCGTCGCGTTGGTAACGCGGGTCGCTCGCCACGATTGAATCGAGGGCTTCGGCAAATCCAATTTTCTGCATCAGGAAAAACGCGCGGCTTAACTGCGGCGACTATCTTAATGAGAAAGTTCCCAATGAGCAACTGTATCGCAAGATCGACATCTTCCGACATCGACGATGTCTATTTATCGGACCAAATGGCGAACTCGCCTCCGCCCGGCTCGCGAAAATGGAAACGGCGGCCGCCGGGAAATTCGAAAATTTCTTTGGTAATCTCGCCGCCAAGATCGACAACTTTCGTTTTCGTCTTCTCCAGTTCGCCGTGATAGAAGACAACAAGTGGCGTGCCGTCCACGTCGGCGGTTTTTTCAGACGCGAAAACGCCGCCGGTCATTCGGCCGTCATCAAATGAGGCATAATCCGGCCCGTAATCGACGAACGCCCAACCGAAAAGTGCGGCGAAGAATTTCTTTGTCGCCGCGAGATCGCGCGAGGGCATCTCAATATAGTCGATCGTGTTCGGCAATGACTCGTGCATTTGGCAATTAGAATTGTTCTTCCATCGCGTCGAGATAAGCCGAGAACGCGTCCTTTCTGTGCGCTGCGGGAGGACTGGCCGCGCTCGAAGTATTGAGAAAGTCGTCAAAGAGACCGCTCCGAGTCGACAATTGCGTGGCCTCGAACCAATTCAGGTAATCGTCGATCTCGGTCATTCGGTCGGAAAGTCTAGTGCGCAAAGTTTTCAACTCAGTCAATCGCGCCGCCACGGTGCGATTTTTTCCGAGAGCGAGTTGCGCGGCCAGCTGCTGATAATCCTGAACGATCGGCCGAAGGATCGGGTTCGCATGCGCGGCGAGCAGCATTAATTCCTGACTGAATTTCTGGAGCGCCGTTCGCTGCGCCGGAATCAGTTTTTTTTGGGAAAGATCTTCAAGCGACAAAGATTTATTGCGTCCATCGGCCGGCGAAAATTTTGTCTGCAACAGCTGATCGAGCTTTTCGTCTGTCCGCGAAAAAGCCAGAAGATCGGTGCGCCCCGAGCTCTTCATGCTCGCGATCTTCGATTTCCAGATTTTCCCGAAATCATTTCCGGCAAGTTGTGGAAACGCGGCGTGCAAATCGGCGAGCGGATCGTTTGAAGCGAATGCGAGATTGTCGATGTAACGGCCGGCCCGCTCGGGACCGCCGGCGCTTTCGAGGAGCAACTGGACGAGCGCGAACGAATAGGCGCGATAAACAGATCGCCCGACCGAATCGAGTAATTCGGGCCGCTCGCGGAGAAATTCATCGAGCGATGCGATTCGCTCCGACACGGCCAGCGCGTTGACCAGCGAGGTGCGGTCGCGGTTCGGTGTTAGTGCGAGCAAACCGTCGATGAGCCAACCTGGCGGATCAACATACGTCTCGCCCGACGCGATCCCGGTTTGATTGCGATAAATCATTTCGAGCAAAATCGCCCGCAAGATTTCACGCTCGATTGCTCCTGAGTTGGTCTCACCTGAAATCGTGAGATCGAGTTGCAGCTTTAATCCGGAACCGGTTTGGCTAAAGCGCAACGCCGTGTTCGGAATTTCCGGTAGGTTCGCCGCCCGCGGTTGCAAATTAATCACCGCTGCAGTTGTCCATTGATCGCGTCGTTGCAAGACGGCGAGCAAATTCGCTTTGGTTCGCTCGGCCAGCGTGGAGACGGTACCGCGCCAGGCCGCATCGCCGCCGTAAATAATGAATTGTCCGGAGGGACTCACGCTCCGCTCGATTGATGCCGTCGCCCGCGACTCGAATACAAGGATCGGCAACAAAGCAAACGCCACGATGGGGATGCGGTAAGATTTCACCTCACAAACAGTTGGCGACAGAATAGTTGCGCAGCGGGTGCATTGGCGAGCAGGATCGCCAATTTTCCCCGAAAAAAGGTGAAATTCTCGACCTTTTCCTACGTCTAATTTTTAGAACCAAAACAGGCTTATGAACACAAAACGCATACTAATAAGCGTGGTCGCAGGGGTGATGTTGACCGGGTCGCTCGCATTTGCGGCCCATGGGAACGACCAAGCCCGCTCGAAAACAAAAGTGAGAGCGGCAAAGCAGACCGCGACCACTACAATGAGAACCGGCGGAAATACGACCGCAGTTCGAACTCATCAGGTTCGTAACCGCAGCACCGTTTTTACCGGAGGCAACAACACGACGGTCCGAACTGGAACCGTTCGTAATCGAAGCACCGTTTACGTAGGCAGCAGCAGATATGGGTATAGCTACCCGTATCGCTCATATGGCTACGGCTATGGCTATCCGTATTACTCGTACGGCCCGTCCGTTTCATTCGGATTCGGTTACCCGTACTCGTACGGCTATTACCCGTACGACTACAGCTACGGATATTACTCTTATGACCGGCCCGGTTACAGCACCTACGCGAATGGATCAATCGTGATCCAGGTCCAGTCGCGCCTGGCCCGAGCCGGTTACTATCGCGGACCTATTGATGGAGCGATGGGACCGCGCACGCATTACGCCATTCAAGCTTATGAGCGCGACCACGGCCTGCGCGTGGACGGCGTAATTAGCGGACCGCTTCTGCGGAACATGGGTCTCCGTTATTAACGGAAACTAAAAACAGATTGATTGGTTGATTGGCCGGTGAGTCCCGATGGCGGGCTCCCGGCCACTTCCTTTTTAGCGAGTCGGCGTCGTTATCGTAACGCCGCCATCGTGAAAGCTGACCGCTCCCATTTTCCCGAGCAATTTGCGCTCGCGCTCGAGCGCAGACCATAGATCGGCGAAAATGATGTCACCGAATTGCATGATCGCGGGATGAATCGGAAGTCGGCCGATCCAGCCGCCAACATTCGTGGCTGTAATTTTTCCTGCGCCCGCATCGACCTTGTGCGACGTGCGAGTGTAAATCGAATAACCAAAGAGCGAGCGCTCCATCCCGATCGTGCACGCGCCGTCACGAAAAGAGGCAGTCGCCCGCACGAACGTCAGGAACGGCTTGTTCAGAACTTTTTTCTTACTCATCAATCGATAAGCGAGATATGCGTTGATCTGCTCCTGCGAATATTCGAGAGGACCAGCCTTCTGAAAAGTCGCTGCATTTTCCAAATCGAGATCGATTTGCGGCGGCACAGCTTTAGTCGGCGCCGGAAATTCCGGTGGCAGCGCGATTTGCACCAGCGCGGCCACCACCGCTGCAGCCAAAACTAACTTGCTGGCGTTGAAAAAATTTCGCCTCGTCATGCTTGGTGGCCCCAACATCTTCTGTAAACGCCGGTGCGCTTCCTGCGGGTCCTGCGCTTTCTTCCGCGCCGACACCGCCGAACGATCCAAGCGCTCTCCACAATTGTGGCAGTAGATCCGCTCGGCCTCGTTTTCGTGCCGGCACTCCGCGCAAACCAATTTCGTCATTGTTGTTGTAGTCGTCATACAGCCGATTCCTTTTTCGGTTTAGTCGGTGGGGCGGATGTCGATGTTTTCGATGGAGGTGTCTTCGGTTCCTTGGCAGGAGCAGGTTTTTCGCCAGCTGCGGTGGGTGATTCTTTCTTGGCCGCCTCCTGGTAGGCTTTGCTTCGATAATCGGTGCTGTAAAAACCGGAGCCTTTGAAAATAATCCCCGCTCCGGTGCCGAGGAGGCGTTTTACTTTGCCATGGCCCCATTTCGGGAGGCGGCAAAGATCCTCGGGACATTCCCGGACTGGTTGGTCGCGCATCGATTGAAACATCTCAAAATTTTGGTCGCACTTCTGGCAGTGATACTCGTAAGTCGGCATGCCGGAAACGCTGCCTCGAACAAAGCACAATTCAAGCCGCGGAAAGGACCGAAATTCGCCAACTCCGCCGCCGCCGCATCTCTTGACTTTGGACAGGCTGCCGGTAAAGGGTTCGACCGAAAAGTTTTTATGCGTTCTTCATTTTATCGGCTGTTTCTTTTGTCGTTTGTCCCCGCTTTAGCTTTAATCGTCACGAGCTGCGAGGAAGACGTCCGCTATTCAGGGCAAACCCAATATCTCGGCGGCGTTTATGGCAACGCTCCAACCACCGGCGCGCCAACCGACACCGTTTCCTACTGGGACGGCGACCACATCGGCGGCAAGCCCTCGGTAAAAATCAGGCTGAAAGAACAACGCGCCTACTTTTACAAAAGCGGAATGCTGGTCGGGATCTCACAGCTTTCCACCGGACGCGAGGGTTTGATTACGCCGGCCGGTACTTTCTCAATCATCCAAAAAGACGTTAACCATGTCTCAACCAAATACGGCGACTTCGTTGACGGCGCCGGTAACGTGGTGATGCCAAACGTCTCCGTGGACGACAAGAAACCGCCCGGCACCCATTTCAAGGGCGCGCCCATGCCGTATTTCATGCGCATCGTCGATGGCGTCGGAATGCACGCCGGATACCTGCCTGGTTATCCCGCATCGCACGGCTGCATTCGAATGCCGGAATTCATGGCCCAGAATTTCTTTAAGTCGGTTTCCAACGGCACTCCGGTCACCATCACCAATTAATCCGTAGCCGACACCGGACTATCGGCGAAACTTCGCCGTGGAAAGATCGACATCCGGCGAATTGATCGAACGAGTCGCGCAATCCGAACCGATCGCGCGCAAACTCGAACAGATCGGGACAGCACGCGCGCCGGTAAAGTTTTCCCACGTCATCGCGCCGGCCCAGGCGTTTCTCGCCGCCGTTATCGCGCGCCGCGGGCAGAAAACGGTCTGGATTCTTTGCCCGAGCGTGCGTGCGCAAGATTCTCTCTACGAAACGATCCTGAACTGGTTGCCGAGCGCGCAGTTTCTACTCGAAGCCGAATTCGCCGCGGTTGAAAACGTTTTGCCGGATCCTGAAATCGCGGCCGAACGCCTCGCGCTATTGGCGAAGATCGATAGCGCAGACGGGCCGCAGGTGATCGTCACGACGCGTGCGAGTCTCGATCAACCCGCGCCGAAACGCGGCGCGGTAGCAGCGGCGACCTTGAAAATCACCCGCGGCACGGCGTTAACCATGGAGCAGTTGCTCGAAAAGTTGAGCGGCGCCGGTTACCAGCGGGTCGCGCAAGTAACCACGCGCGGCCAATTCGCAGTCCGCGGCGGCATTGTCGATCTTTATTCGTGGCAGGCGCCGCTACCCGTCCGGCTTGAATTCTTCGGAGACAACGTCGAATCGCTGCGCGAATTCGATATCGACACCCAAACTTCGGTGCGCGATCTGCGCCAGATCGACATCTTGCTCGGCGCGGCCGACGACCAAACCGGTTTCGTTCGCGATTACATCGGTAAGGAAGATTTATCGATCGAGATCGAGCCTGAGGAAAAATCGGACGCCCGAATTCAAATCAGCGAGGGCTGGATTGAAACCGGTCCCGAAGATTTCAGCGGCGCATTTCAGGATTGCGACATCGGTGAATTTGCCGTGGGCGATTTTCTGCTCGCGGAAGCGAAGCGCGACCAATTCGTCAAGCGATTGAACGAATGGCGAAAAAATAAAGCGCGCGTTGTCGTTTATTTTCAAACCGAGGGCGAGATCGAGCGTTTCCGTGAACTCATCAGCGCCGACGCGTTGAAAGATGTCGATCTTGTCCTGGGCACACTCGCGCGCGGTTTTTGTTTTCCCTCTGCGAATCTCGTCGCTTTGTCGGCCGCCGAATTGTTCGGCCGCTTCGCCCCGCACGCGCGACGCCGGCTTTACCACGCCGAGCGCCACCGCGCTCAAATCGATTTCAGCGAGCTGAACGAGGACGATCTTGTCGTTCATCTCGAACATGGCGTCGCCCGGTTCGCGGGCGTGACGCGCATTCCAACATCGACCAACGGCGAACAGGAAGTGCTCGCGCTCGAATTCGCCGATGAAGCCAAGCTCTACGTTCCGCTGGAGCAGGCTTATCTCGTTTCGCGTTACGTCGGCGTCGGCAAACGATCGCCCCAGCTTAGTTCGCTCGCCGATTCAAAATGGGCGCGCGCCAAAAAGAACGCGGCCTCGTCCATTTTCGATTACGCCGGAAAAATGCTCGCCGTCCAGGCCGAGCGCGAAACCGTTCCCGGCCACGCATTCGGCCCGGACACCAAATGGCAACGCGAGTTCGAACATTCCTTTCCGTTTCGCGAAACGCCCGACCAGATGAAGGCGATCATCGACGCGAAGATCGACATGGAGCAGCCGCGGCCGATGGATCGATTGATCTGCGGCGACGTCGGCTTCGGCAAAACGGAAGTGGCGATCCGCGCCGCATTCAAAGCGGTCATGGACGGCAGACAAGTTGCAGTGCTCGCGCCGACGACCGTGCTCGCGCAACAACACTTCGAAGTGTTTCGACAGCGCATGCTCGATTATCCGGTGCGAATCGAAATGCTCAGCCGGTTTCGATCGCACGGTGAGCAGCGCAAAATCTTGGAGCTGCTTCGCCAGGGTGGCATCGACATCGTGATCGGCACGCACCGCCTCATTTCCGGCGACGTCATCTTCAAAGATCTCGGTCTCGTCGTGATCGACGAAGAGCAGCGCTTCGGCGTTTTGCACAAAGAAAAATTCAAGGAGCTTTTCAAGCTGGTCGACGTGCTCACGCTTTCGGCCACGCCAATTCCGCGAACCCTTTATCTTTCGCTCGTCGGCGTGAAAGACATGTCTACCATCGAAACGCCGCCGCTCAACCGCTTGCCGGTGGAAACGATCGTCTGCGGTTACGACGAGCGAATTATCCGGGACGCGATCAATCGTGAGCTGGAACGCCAGGGCCAGATTTATTTTTTGCATAACCGAGTAATGACCATCGAGCGCGTCCGCGAACGCATTGTCGATCTTGTCCCACAAGCGCGGGTCGAGATCGGCCACGGACAAATGGATTCGGACGAGCTCGAGGAAGTGATGGCACGCTTCGTCGCCGGAAAAATCGACGTGCTGGTTTGCACCACCATCATTGAGAGCGGGCTCGATATTCCAAACGCGAACACGATCGTCATCGATCGCGCCGATCGCTTTGGTCTGGCCGATCTTTATCAACTCCGCGGCCGGGTGGGTCGCGCCGAACACAAGGCCTACGCCTACTTGCTCCTCCCGCGCGAAATGATGACGATCGGCGCCGCGCGCAAGCGGATCAACGCGATCAAACAATACAGCTCGCTCGGCGCCGGTTTTCGCATCGCCATGCGCGATCTCGAGATCCGCGGCGCCGGCAGCATTCTCGGAACCGCTCAGAGCGGCCACATCATGGCCATCGGTTTCGATTTATATTGTCAGCTGCTCAAACAAGCCGTCGCGCAATTGAAAGGGCGAAAATTTCGGCCGCGGCTCGAGGTCGATCTTCGGATCGATTTTGTGGCCACCAACGAAGCCGAGTTCGCCCAGCTCGGTCCCGAGCAACGCATTCCGGCGTTCGTTCCCGCCAATTACGTCAGCGATACCGCGCTGCGAATTAAAGCTTACCGCGAGATCGCCGAGATCAGCACCCGCGAGCAGTTCGATCGCGTCCAGCGCGAATGGCGCGACCGGTTCGGGAAGTTCCCGGTGGCGGTTGACAACCTGTTTCTCATCGCCGAAATCAAGCTCGCCGCCGCCAAAGCCGGCATCGCTCGCGTGGAAGTGCGCGAGCGAAAGTTGATGCTGACCCGGCGGGGCGAGTTTATACTTGTCGATGGCAAATTCCCCCGTTTAGTTGCGAAGCCAGCGCATCTCGGGGAAGTTTTAGAGTTAACAAAAAAATTTACATGATGCGGCAAATTCTCATCGCACTGATCGCAGCCAGCCTGCTGAATTTGTCGCCGATATGTCGCGCCGCTTATGCCGCGGGGGACCCGGAAGTCGTCGATGGCGTCGCGGCGGTGGTCAACGGTGACGTCGTCACTTACTCGCAAGTGCGCGCGCTGGTCGCGCCGCGGGAAAAACTATTGCACGCCCAATTTCGTGGCGACGAGCTGGTCAAAAAAATCAAAGAAGTGCGCCAGGCTGCTCTTCAGGATTTGATCGATCGCCAGCTTATTCTTCAGTCGTTTAGGAAAGAGAACTTCCAGATTCCCGATCATTTCGTCGAAGAACGGATGCACGACATCGTCCGCACCGACTTCGGGGGCGACCGCAACACCTTCATCAAAACACTCGAGGCGCAGAATTTCACCATGGGTGAATTCAAGAAGATGGAGATGGAGAAAATGATCGTGCAGGCGATGCGGAGCAAAAACGTGAAGCTGAACTCGATCGCTTCGCCGGCGAAAGTGGAAGAATATTACAAAGCGCACCGGGAAGACTTCACCAGCAAGGAGCAGATCAAGCTCCGGCTGATCATGATCCCAAGTCATGCCAGTGATGGCGAAGCGGCTGCGCAAAAAGCGATGGCCGATGAAATTTTCGAGAAGCTTGTCAACGGCGCCGAGTTCGAACGCATGGCGCAACTTTATTCCGAGGACAGTACTCGCGAACACGGCGGCGACTGGGGCTGGGTCGAGCGCAAAACGCTGGCCGCTCCGCTCGAGAAAGCGGCCTTCAGTCTCGGTGTCGGCAAAGTTAGCCGCATCATCGAGTTCAGCGGCAACTACTACATTCTCAAAGTGGAAGACAAAAAAGGCGGTGAAACCAAAGCACTCGCTGATGCGCGCGCCGATATCGAAAAGAAACTGATCCAGCAGGAAGCCCAGAACTTGCAGGAACGCTGGCTCACCAGTCTGCGCTCTAAGGCCTACATCAAAACGTTCTGAGCGAATCCGCTCTTCCTCTTCCGCTTAATCTTAGTCTTCTCTTTTCCGTCTTCCTCTTGCTCTTGCTCCTAATCGCGCTCGTGCTCGATTGATCAGATTCGATTACGATCATGAAGTATGAGCACGAACCAGGGACCGCGCATCGGGATCACGTTGGGTGATTGCGCCGGCATCGGACCGGAGATTGTCGACCTTGCATTGAAATCCGGACGCGTTCCCGATTCAGCGGAGTACGTCGTCATTGGTCGAGAGCCTGATTGCAATCCGGGCGCGCCGACAATCGAGACCGCGCGCGCGGCCGCGGCGGCGCTTGAGGAAGCAGTCACGCGCGCGCGACGCGGCGAGCTGCACGCGATCGTGACCGGGCCGGTTCACAAAGCGCGGATGTATGAAGCCGGATTCAAGTTTCCCGGCCAAACAGAATTTTTCGCCGAACGCTGCGGCGTAAAAAACTTCGCGATGTGTTTGGCGGGCGGCAAGATCACCGTCGCGCTGGTGACAACACACATTCCGCTCAGCGAAGTTCCGCGCGCGTTGAAACAATCGGAAATTGTCCGGGTTGGTTTGCTGCTGGCCGATTTTCTGAAGCGCCGCGGCATCAAGTCACCGCGCATCGCCGTCGCCGGCTTGAATCCGCACGCCGGCGAATCAGGAAAGATCGGCCGCGAAGAAATCGAAATCATCGCACCCGCTGTTCAAGAATTGCAATCCGCAATCCGCAATCCGCAATCCGCAATTTTTTCTGGCCCCGCTTCGCCCGACACGGTTTTTCATCGCGCAGCCGAAGGCGAATTCGACGCCGTGCTTTGCATGTATCACGATCAAGGTTTGATTCCACTCAAACTGCACGCGTTTCATAGCGGCGTGAACACAACGCTTGGTTTGCCGTTTCCGCGCACGAGTCCAGATCACGGCACGGCATTTGAAATCGCCGGCAAAGGCATCGCCAAACCCGACAGCATGATCGCCGCGATCAATTTAGCGGTTGAGCTCGCAGCTTCGATAAAAGCGAAATGAAAAAGTCGCACATCGCGTTGCTAATCGGCGTCGCGATCGTTTTCTTTTGGTCGGGAATTAATCCGCACGATCGGCTGACCTGGTGGCTGGAAGTTTTTCCCGGAATCATCGGCCTGATCATCCTCGCGGCGACCTACCGGCGGTTCCAATTCACGACGCTTGTTTACACGCTGATTGCGATTCACATCTCGATCTTGTGCGTCGGCGGGCATTGGACCTATGCGCACGAGCCACTCTTCAGCTGGTTGCGTGATACTTTTCATTGGCAGCGCAATCACTACGACCGGCTCGGTCATTTCGCGCAGGGATTTGTTCCGGCAATGATCGCGCGCGAACTATTTTTGCGGTTGCGGATTTTGAATTCTCCGCGTTGGATGCCGTTTCTGATTATCTCCATCTGTTTAGCGATCAGCGCTTCTTACGAATTTATCGAATGGTGGACAGCGCTATTAAGCGGCAGTGCTTCAACCGAATTCCTCGCGACCCAGGGCGACGTTTGGGACACGCAGGCCGACATGTTCATGGCCTTGATCGGTGCAGTCTGCGCGCTGGTCTTCATGCGGCCGTGGCAAGATCGACAACTGCGCGAGCTGAAAGCGCTCGCTGAATGACGAAGCACGAATGTCGAAGGCCGAAGGAATCCCGAATGTTCAAATGACGAAGCACTATCCAAACTCATCTTTGTCATTCGGATTTCGTCATCGTTTCGTCATTCGTCATTCGGATTTCGACATTTGCCTGACGAAATAGGAGCAGCAATATGAGCATGACCATGGGCGTGAGGCTGCAGAAGTACGGGTCAGTGTTTAACATCGGCATCCAGAACACGTTCGTTTATCGTTGGAATTATTTTCTGCGCGCGGCGTTCGGATTGATCCCGCTCGCCGGCACGGTGTTTCTCTGGAGCGCGGTCTTCAAAGAGCGCGGCAGCGGTCTGCACGGCTACGACTACGGCTCGATGATCTATTATTACTTGCTCACCATCCTGGTCAGCAATCTGGTAACGCCGACCGAGGACGAATGGCAAATCGCCGCCGACATTCGCGAAGGCCAGATCAATGCGCTCCTGACCAAGCCCATGAGTTATCTCGCCTATAGGTTCAGCATTTTTTGCAGCGGCCGGCTTGTTTACACCTTCGTCACCCTGCCGCCGATCGCGCTCATCTTTCTTTATTTCCACAACTACGTCGCGTTCCCGCACGATCCGCTGATCTACGTGCTCGCGACGTTGTCGATGTTGATGGCGGCATTCATCCAATTCTTTATCACCTATTCGCTCGCAATGATGGCGTTCTGGATTTTGGAAATCACCACCATCGTGTTCATTGTTTACTCGTTCGAATATTTCCTCGGCGGCCAAATGTTCCCGATCGACATCATGCCGGCCGGAATCCAGGCGGCGTTGAAATGGATGCCGTTCTATTACGAACTGTTTTGTCCGGTCGCGATTTTCCTCGAGCGCCTGAAAGGCGCGGAGCTTTGGCAAGCGCTCGCCATTCAAACCGGCTGGCTCTTTCTCACTTGGTCAATCGCGCGAATGATGTGGCATCGCGGCCTGCGCCATTATCAAGCGGTCGGCGGCTAAACTACTTCTTAGCGGACTGTCGCGAAACTACGCGGCATCCGTGGTTTGCAAGATTCCAAGCGATGGTGGCGCTGCCTTCATCTTCGAATCCCCATCCGACCGAGACAAGAAGATCGTCCCCTTTCCATTCCTTAAATTCAGCCGTGATTGGATTCGGTTCGTCGATTTTTCCCTTTGGGTGAAGCAATTTGATCAACTCGGAACGATTTAATTTCTGAACACCGTGTTTGTGTTCCCAAATCCAAACGCTCGTTGCACGCCGACTGACCGAAACACTTAGAGCTACCGCCTCCCTGGTCGGATGCCAGAGAGCTTCATCTTGTCCGATCGGGCTATTGCCACCAAACAACCAAGGCGGCATTTCTGAGTTGCGATCATAAACAGGAGCCCAACCCACTAATTCTTCAGTGTAAGTTGTCGTGTCGATCAAACACGGAAAACCGCGCCGTTCGTAAATGACCCATCGTCCGTTCTGGCTCCGGGAGAACATTTTAGAATCATAACGTCGCGTGAGCAGTCCGATCGCACGCTCGGCCATATTCTTTTCGTCTTCAAAGTCAACTTCCGATCGCAAATTATGCTCGAGGGCGTTGACGAAACTTTCCGCTTTCTCTTTCGGAATTTGCCACCATCGGCTGCCGATCGCGCGCGCGGCGAGCCGTCGAATCGAATTCCCTTCATCCGAAAGAAGCGGAAGCATTGCTTCGGGCATTCTCGAATCGAGCGATGTCAGCAGCTCCCGCAACGCCGCGATCCGCACCTCAGCGTCTTTATCTTTCAACTGCGGCAAATAAATATCGGCGGGATTGGTCGAAGAGCCCGCAATACAAAACGCGACAATGACCAGCCCAATCGCTGCGATCGGTCTCGAAATCTGTGGTTTGTTGCTCACGGATTAGATCGCGAGCTTAGAAAGTTCTGCAAGCGAAGACAAGCGCGCGAATGATGTGGCACTTCGGTCTGCACCAAAATCAAGCTGTGGATGGCTAAAATATGATGTTACCGCGTCGGGAGCGAAAAATTAATACTGAGCGCCCTGTGCAGTGAACGTGATCGGCATCAACACTGTTGGCGCGGCGCGACCCGGCTTAAATCGCCAACGAACAAACGTTTCTTTGCATGTGCGATCTAGTAATGGAACCCCCGTGCTTTGCTTTACGGTGACGGACGAAACAACACCGGTTGAAGGATTCACATGCAACACGAAAACACCGGCACCGCCCTTATGCTGTTTGCGTAGCGATTCGGGGTAAATCGGCTTTGGCGCGTACGATACGATTTCTCTGGCGGGCTGAATAGTCGCTGTCGGCGATGGACTTTGAGCGAAAGACATAGTCACCATCGTGAGGAAAAACGCTGCAATAGTTCGCATATCTTCGATTCTCACTTCGTGGTCGGTAAACCGGCGGCTTTCCAGGCTTTGAAGCCGCCGGCCATGGAGCGGACGTTTTTGTAGCCCATCTTTTGCAAACTTTCGGCCGCGAGCGCGGAGCGCCCGCCACCGCCGCAGTGACAAATGATCGTCATGTTGCGATCGGGAAATTTTTCTTCGACTTCGAGTTCGACCATTCCGCGGCTCATGTGGACTGCGTCGGGAATGTGCGATTCGTCGAACTCGTCTTTCTCCCGAACATCGACAATCACCGAGTCGCTGCTCTTCGCTTTCGCGGCAGCATCGGTTGGAGAAATCTCGGTGATCTTCTTCTTCGCGTCCGCGACCAATTCCTGGAAGCCCTTCTGTTCAGCCATGCTTTTAATATGCGACGGTCATAGACCGCCGCTACAGTTTATCCGATGCGCAGATATTTCGAAATCTACTCCATCATGCTGCGCAACTCGCTCATCCGCGAGATGAGCTTCAAAGCGAATTTTCTGCTTTGGATGCTGGTGGAAGTCCTCTGGTTCGTCGGACAGATCGTTTTTTTCTCCATCATCTTCGCCAATGTCGATCGCATTGGTGATTGGACAAAATGGGAAGTCGTCCTGCTCATCGGCACCCACCAAATAATCGCGCAACTTTTCCAGGCGTTCTTTTTTGTCAACGTCGCCGCCGTTCCTGAGCTGGTCCGCACCGGAAAGCTCGACTCGCTTCTCGTCCTGCCGGTAGACAGTCAATTCGCCGTTTCCACAAAGCAGTTCGGCCTCGACAGTGTCGTCAACGCCGCGGTCGGCGGCATGGTTGTCGGCGTCGCGCTCTCCAAACTCGGCGTCGTGCCCACTCCGATGTCGATCTTGCTTTACATCATCGCGATCGGGTTCGGCATCGCGGTGCACTATTCGATCATGCTCAGCCTGGCCGCGGTGAGTTTTTGGATCGTGCGCGCGCAGGGTTTGGTTTACGGCTACTTCAACTTCCTGAACATCGCGCGTTACCCGGACTCGATTTTCCCGCGCCTCTTCAAAATCATTTTCGGGTGGATCGTTCCGGTCGTGATCGTGGCCAACATTCCCGCGCGACTGCTGATCAAGTCGTTCGGCCAGCCCGGCCCGCTCGTGCTTCAGCTCGTCGTGGCGTCGACAGTTGTCTTTTGCCTTTCTCGCGCCTTCTGGGGATTCGCCCTCCGGCGATACTCCAGCGCCAGCTCATAAAAATCGCTGTAGGGGACGCTGTTAGTGTCCAAATCGGGAAGCCAACGACTTCCCCTACAGCTCCTAAATCTCCCCTTGCGCCAATTAGGAAATGTCCTTAATTAAGCCTCCGTTTTTTCCGGCGCCCGACTGCTGGGGCGCCTTTTGACTTATGGCCAAACCAAAGAAGAAGAAAGTTTCAGCCAGGAAAGCTGCCCCCCGCAAAGCGAAGCCAGCCAGCAAGATTTCTGCGAAAAAATCCAAAGCGGCGCGCGTTCGCGCCAGCTCGCACCCGACTGAGACCCTCCTCGGACGCAATCACGCTCAGCGCAAATTGAATCCGTTCACCCGCAAGCAAAAGGAAAAGCTGCTCAACCTGCGCGATGCCATGGTCGATTCCATGGCCGGCGTGGCGCAGGACACGTTGCGTTCACGCGCCGAAGGCAGCGAAGCCTCCGCGTTTGGAATGCATCAGGCCGACGCCGGCTCCGACGCTTACGATCGCGATTTCGCGCTCAGCCTGCTGTCACAGGAACAGGACGCCCTTTACGAGATCGATCAGGCGCTGAAGCGGATCGAGCTCGGCACTTACGGAATTTGCGAGATGTCGGGCAAACCGATCCCGCATGCGCGTTTGGAAGCGATCCCGTTCGCGCGCTTCACCGTTCAATGTCAGTCGCAGCTCGAAAAACAAAATAAGATGTCGCGAGTTCGCCAATCAGTCACTTCGCTCTTCGGTCTGACCGACGACGAAGGCGGCGAAGGCGAAGAAGAAGAAGCGGCGCCGGCAGCCGAATCCAAGGAATAGCCGCGATGGCCCAGGAAATTATCATCCTCGAATGCACCGAAGCGAAAGCGCTCGGCAAACCGGTTTCGCGTTACATGACTTCTCGGAACAAGAAAAGTCCGCGCACACCGAACCGGCTCGAGAAAAAGAAATACAATCCATTTTTGCGAAAGCACACGCTTCATCGCGAAACCAAGTAACCGTCGATGCAACCAAAGACCGCCAAACGCCGTTCCGCATTTCGCCGCGCCAATCGCGCCATGCCCCGGCGCCGGATCGACATCTCGATCGAAGCGATCGATTACAAAAATCCCGATCTCCTCAAGAAATTCGTGACCGAGAGTGGCAAAATCCTTCCCCGCCGTGTCACCGGCATGCCGGCCCATCTCCACCGCAAAATCACCCGCGAGATCAAACGCAGCCGGTCCGTGCTGCTGATGAAGTGATTTGATTCGCATCCGCGAATTAAATCATCCCGAGCGCAGTCGAGGGATCATCTCTCGAAGTTTTAATCCTATGGCTGTCGTGAAATGGCTTCGGCGTTAAGCCATCGCGCTAGAAACGAGAGAATTTCTGATTCATCTCCTGACGAATCGCCGAAAATGCGGTGCATGAGCGGAATCTTCCAGTTGTAATCGATAATTGTCTGATCTCCGCTGCGTTCAAATCTTCCGATAAGGCGCTTTGAAAAAATATCGGCCGCACTCTCGAGCAAAAAGCGATCGTGGGAGATGTCTCCTACAACGGGGGACTTAGCGGCGCGAAAAATGTTCAAGCGCCGAAATATCGTGAGCGGCTCAACTTGTTCCCGCAATCGACGAACACACTCGTCTGGAGGAAGCCTCGTGCTGAGTTGCGCCATAAAATGCAGCTACGCTTTCCGCGTTTTCTCGCCCTGTTCTATCAGTTTCCAGAACTCGCGGGTTTTGCCGAGGGCCTGATCTTCTGCGACCGGCAGTTTGCTGCGGAAAAGGAAATCGCGAAACGTGTTCTTGTGCAGAACGCGATGAATGGTCACGCCTTCCGGGGTTTGCGCGAAATAGATCCGGTAATCTTTGGCGCGGTAGCGATATAGCTTTTTCCCTTCTCGCTCGATCACACCGAAATGCTTGGCGTCGAGATGATCGAGGTCTTCGGGCAAAATCTCAAATTGCTCGAGCAAATTGAGCTGCATTTTCTTCGGCAACGCCGACATCTCGGCCGCGCTCAGTTCGTTGAAAATGATCTGGAACATTTCTACTTAAACAAACACGCGCCTCACTCGCTGGCCAATTCGGGTCGTGACTTCCCAGGTGATCGTGCCCGCTTTGTCGCCAAGCTCGGTGCAGCAAATCTCTTCGTCACCTTGCTTGCCCATCAACACGACTTCGTCGCCAAGATCGACATCGGGAATGTGCGAAACGTCGATCACGATCAAATCCATCGTCACCCGCCCGAGCAGCGGACAACGTTTGCCGCGGACTAGCACGTCGGCGTTGCGATTGGAAAGATGTCGCGGGTAACCGTCAGCGTAACCGCAGGTGAGCGTGGCCACCCGCATCTTTAGTGGCGTGATAAACGTGCGCCCGTAACTGATTGAGCTTCCTTGCGGCATGTCGCGAATCAAACCGATCCGCGTCTTCCACGTCATCGCCGGCTTGAGGAGCTTTTGAAATTCCGGCAATGGCGAAATCCCGTAAAGAATGATGCCCGCGCGCACGATCTCGAAGGTCGGGTTGTTGAACGCGAGCGTACCGGCGCTTTGGAGAACGTGCGCTTTGTAACCGCCGGGAACCGCGGCGCGCAATTGCTCAACATCTTTACGGAACCGAACGAGCTGCTCGCGCGTGTAAACCGCGTCCACGTCTGAGACCGGCATATGGGTCGAAACGCTGTGAATGTCGATCTTCGCCAGTGCTGCAACGCGCTTGAAAATTTCCACCGCTGCAGTTTCCACCGCACCCATTCGCCCCATTCCGGTGTCGACTTTGAAATTGATGGCTGTCTTTCCAATGCGATCGAATGCTTCAGCTTCCTGAAAAGTCGAAATTGTCGGAATGAATCCACGCTCGACAATAGTCGCCAGTTCTTCCGGAAGTGACGGACCCAAAATGATGACCGGAAGATGAAATCTTTCTCGGAGCGCGATTGCTTCCTCCAGATTCGCCACGCCAAACAATTGGGTTTGTTCGGCTAGAGTTTCGGCAACGCCCATTAAACCGTGGCCGTAGGCGTTCGCTTTCACGACCGCGAGCATTTCGGCGTTGCCAATTCGCTCCCGCACAACCGTCGCGTTGTGGCGCAACGCGCTCCGATCGATCTCAGCCCAGCAACGATAACCCTGTGTCATTTCTTCGGAATGGTGATGTGCGGCTCGCGCAAATAGATCGGCTCGAGCGGCGGCTCCACGAAAGTTCGTTTCGAATCCGCCGCGATCCGCGCCAGCACTTTAGCCGAAGGATAACGAACCTCGGCGAGATCAAATCTGGGAAGTCTCTCGGTGGCAAAGATCGACATCGTTTGGTCGACCTTATCCAACTTTTCCCGCAATTCAGCTTCGCTGATCAAGATTGGGCCCTCGACCAGGTTGTGGTCGCGAACGCGCGCGAAGAAAAATGTCTGACGGCGCGCATCGCCGATAACGCAATACTCGGGCGCGTCGCATTCAATCGCGCAGATCGAAGGAAAGCCGATCAACCGCGCGCCTGACGCGGTTTGCAAGCCAATCGCAGCTGAAATTGCGATCCGGGTTCCGGCGTACGAGCCTGGTCCAAGTCCGACGACGATCGTATCCGGTTTTCCCAATTGCTTCTGCACCTCAACCAAATATTCGAAGAACGGTCCGGAATTCTTTCGGTCGTTCGCCCATTCGCGAAAAAAAATTTCCTTCTTGTCGTCGAGGGACGCAATGCTGCCCCGCGCGCTGGAAAGTTCGAGCGCGAAAATTTTCATTTAGCAGTAATGGCGCGCTGCGTTTCAGATTTGGTCTCGAAAGAAATCCAGCGCGCAGTTTCCGGAATCAAATCCGGAAATCGATCGGCCCATTCGATCACCGACACGCCGTCGCCAAAAAAGTATTCGTCCAGTCCAAGCCGCTCCGCGGACTGTCGATCTTCGACGCGAAAAAAATCGAAATGATAAATTGGCAAGCGCCCCCCGGAATATTCGTGAATGAGTGTGAAAGTGGGACTGGTCGCGGCCGTAGTCGCGCCCAAGCCCGCAGTGAGACCTTTTGCAAATTGCGTCTTGCCGCTGCCGAGTCCGCCGGTCAGCGCAAGCACGCCACCCCGCTTAATTTTTTCCGCGAAGCGCCGGCCGAAGGCTTCCGTTTCGTCCGGACTATTGGAAATGAACGTAGCCACGTTTCAATTGCGAATTGCGAATTGCGAATTGCGGAATGAGAGAACCGATTCGCGTGAGCGAAAGCTTCGGGAATTGTTTGCGCCAGTTTTTTTGCAAACGCTCGCGATCCCGCGGAGAAATGGCGAAGAGTAGTTCGTAATCTTCGCCGTCGGAGATTGCGCTGTCGATCTTCGCGCCACGTGCGAGCGGTAAACTCTTTTTGTCGATCTTGAATCCAAGCTTGCTCGCTTTCGCCAGTCGCGGCAGATCGACGCCGAGACCGTCGCTCAGGTCCATCATCGCGTGCACCCGGAAATCCTTGGTCAACCAGCGCGATTCGTCGATGCGCGAGACGAATTTGAGATGTTTGCCGCGCAACGATCCGCCGAGCCGACCGGTGACAAAAAGATCGTCGCCATTTTTCCCGCCGGCTCGCGAAATCCATCGATCTCTTTCAACAAAACCGGACACGCTCACCGAAATAACGGCGGGTCCGCGGGTGGCGCTGGTTTCGCCGCCAACGATGGCGACGTCGAAACGCGCCGCGGCCCGCCGTAAGCCGCGATAAAGTTTTCTGACCCACGATGTCGATCTTGTGGCCGGCACGATCAGGGTGATGAGAGCGAATCGCGGAACAGCGGAGGTGGCGGCGAAATCGCTCAGTGGCCGCATCATCGCTTTCCAGCCGATGAGAATAGGATCGGTCACCGGTGCGAAGTGAATTTTCTCGACCACGCAATCGGTTTTGAGGACGAGCAGATTTCCTTTCCCCGGAGATTCGACGACCGCGCAATCATCGCCGGCACCAGCAATCACTCCACGCGAGGTCGGCAAGTCGCGCAGCAACGACGCGAAGAGCGCCTCTTCCCCAACCTGACTCAGTTTCATTGCTGAACCAGTTCAGGAAAGGCGAGAAAAATCAGTTGAACGGAATTGAAAAGAGAATGCATGGCCATGGAAACCAGAATCGACCCGCTCCATTCGTAGGCAAGGGTGAAGCATGTTCCGAGAACGAAGAGCGGCGCGGCCGATGGCAAATGGGTGTGCGCGGCGGCGAAGAGCAATGCGTTAAAAACCAATCCAACAGCGATGCCGAAATAGCGCCGCATCACACCGTAGATGAAAAAGCGAAAGATGAACTCTTCAGAAATCGGCGCGACCACCACCGCCAGAACGATAATCATGACGCGCTGTTCAATCGTGCTTGAGCTGTTGAAAAGATCGACAATCTCCTGTCTGCTCGAACCGCTGCCGAACGCATTTTGAGTCAACACCTCGGCCAGGAAAATCAACGGCGTGGCTGCGAGCAATAGAATCACTGCGGTGCTGAGCGCCCGCTTCAGGCTCGTTTTCGAAAATCCGCCTAACGAATCGAGGTCGATTCGGCGAAGCTTTAGGAAAGCGGCGACAAAGAAAACGATGAAGACAGTAGCGAGCAGGTTCTCGGTGAGGCTGCGGCTGCTCAGTTGCACCCGAGACCGAGTCAACGCCGTGTAAATGTTCAATAAGACAAGAGAAACCAGGGCGCCGCCCAAGAACACCTCCGGCAATCCAAACGTTCTCACCGGCGCTCCGCCAGCGGCCGCTTCTGTTGTCGATCTTCGAGTGCTGATTTGCCAGGCAAGTGCGAAATAAATCGCTAAACCGACAAAAACGAACGCGACCAAGAAGAATCCCAGCGCGATTGAGGAAGCACCGGCTAACATTTGCTTGGCTGGCCGCGGCTACGGTGCGTAAAAGCTCGGCAGAAAATAGGCGCGCCCGCCCTCGAGTTGCGGCACGAGTTGCTTCGGCAACTGGAGCTCGATTTTCGAATCGCCGGTTTGGCCGAAAGCGCGGAAAAATCGCGAGAGACTAAACGGCGGACCGTACTTCACCACCGTCGCCTGCGGTGCGTTGCCGAGCTGCTTCGCTTTTGCATAGGCGTCCTCGATCTGACCGAGCCCGTCGATCAGCTTGGCGTTCAGGGCTTCTTTGCCGGAAAGAATCCGGCCGTCCGCGATGTTATTGCGCAGCATGTCGGCCGGCAGACTCCGTTCCTTGGCCACGACGCCAAGGAACTTGTCGTAGGTTTCCATAACGAACCTCTGGATCAGCTCGCGTTCCTCCGGAGTCATCGGCCGCGCGCCATTCAGAATGTCTTTGAACTTGCCGCTTTTGAAAACAACGGAGGCGAGGCCGATTTTATTGAACAACTGCTCGTAGTTCAGCGTTTGAATGATCACGCCGATGCTTCCGGTAATCGTGGTCTCGTTCGCCATCAAAAATTTTCCGCCGCAGGCAATGTAATAGCCGCCGGACGCCGCGAGCGAATCCATGTAAATGACCACCGGCTTGCGGGCGCGGGCTTTGGTCACCGCGTTGTAAATTTGATCAGCCGCCGTGACTTCGCCGCCGGGCGAATCGATTTCGAGCACGATCGCTTTGACACGGCTGTCATCGCGCGCCTGCTGCAACGCCAACCGCATATCTTCGACCATCGAATCGCTCACGTTGCCCGGAATCGAGGAGCTGATCAGACCGCGCAGCGTGATCAGCGCGATCCGGTCGGGGACCATGCGCGTGCCGCGTTCAACCACCATTTCCCGGAAGCGCGGCACCGGTTCTTCGACGCGCATACCCGCCCCTCCGAACCCGCGGAACGCGGCCATCGCCAGAATGAAGTTGATGAACACGCTGGCACAGAGCGCGACGAACAAAAAAATACTGAGACACCCGATTTTGCGATCAGCCATGGGTTAGGCGTTGAAACTGGCGGAGAACAAGCGGACGCACAAGCGCTTTTCGCACCCCAACAGACGCGAAATGTCACCAAAATGTCACCAGCACAGAGTTGCCGTGCCTGGCCTGCTCTCCACAATTGCTGGCCTGGAAGCTGCTCGGGAATGAGAGACTTTATGAATAGCAGCGGTCACCTGGCGGTCAGCGAATCGGCCACCCGTCGCGTCAAGAAAACCAAAGCGCACAAACGCCCCCGTAACCGCGGCCGAAATGGCAAAAATTCTCACGGCCATCAGACCGGCAACGATTCCGGGACGACCATGGCCGCGGTTGGCACGCTTACGCGCACGAAAGCGCTTTTGCTCGCGGCATTGCGGGTTTGGGAGCTCAAACACCGCATCCACGAATAACGGCGTGGGCTCGGCTAATTCGCGTCGGTAGCTCGCGCGCTAATTCTTCGGCTCGATCTTTACGTAAATCTCACGCGGCGCCGTTGGGAAATATTTCAAGAGCGCGGGACAGAGCCACCCTTCCATCTTAAACCGGTCGCTGTAATACCAGTTGCCGCCCGATTCTTCGCGGCGCCAGTCGAGTTTCCAATTCGCTCCTGGAAATGGCGACGCGCTAAAAATTGCGCGAAATCCTTTCTCGGCGTTCGGAATGTCGGCGACTGCTTTATCGATCATGGTGTCGATCCCGGCGATGAACGGCTCGCGCGACAAACCGACTGCGGGATCGTCGAATACCCATGTCCCTTGATATTTGTAAGGCGCGATGACCAGAAGCGCGTTCACGTCACGAACGGTTCGTGTTTGTCTTGAAGAGCGCAAGCTCGCAAACACAACCACGAGGGGCGATCATTACGATCGCAATTCCTAGCGAAACCCAGATCGACATCTTCTCCATCGACATAATCTAACATCGACTCGCTTGCTTTCATTCAGGACGAAAATCGGTATATGTCTTGGGCAATTTGCGCCCGTAGCTCAGCCGGATAGAGCAACGGATTTCTAATCCGTAGGTCGGGTGTTCGAGTCACCCCGGGCGCGCTTTTTTTTCAGAAAGAGTCACCTCTTGCGCCACGATCCGCCTTGAC